>JAESFH010000041.1_pt1 | contig 204742 bp, 156 predicted proteins | sample 9269381 | NCBI WGS metagenome assembly JAESFH01 (sample SAMN14504062, study PRJNA617094) | algae metagenome | isolation source: Aphanothece sp. CMT-3BRIN-NPC111 and co-occurring heterotrophs from well... | place: USA: Clark Mountains Wilderness, California | collected 2010-04-18
TCGGATTGAAAAGTGTTGGGCGTGGTTAAAAAGTCGCATTCGCAAACAGTTGCACAACTCGGATAGTTTACGCGATGCGATCGAATCCGTTCTGAAGCAGGCGGCGTCCTAATACAGATGGCTACAGATATAATATTATTTCACCTGGAAAACTTATCTGCAAAGTATGTAGGAGAAGTTTCAAACCGCAGATGAAAGCAGATAAACGCAGATATACTCTAGCCCTCGCTTTTTCTAAGGCTAAAAAATAATGGGGGAACTGAATCGTGAAATGCTCCCCCGTATCTACTAGTGCCTACAGCTAACTCAAACTCAGCTTGGGTTTATGTGTAGGGTTAATGTTGAATGACAGTCACGTCAGTAGTTGTAGTGGGTGGATTTGGGTTCATAGTGCCTGTGCCTGCATAGATATCCAATGTTCGCTCATCTCCAGCTACATTAGAGTTAAGTACAGCACTCCCAAAATCAACATTTCCATCCGTACCTGTGGCGCTATCGGTATAGAACATCAAATCGTTAGCCAACAGGATTTTCTTACCGGAAAAGCTAAGGTTGCCCGAACTCACTCCGCCCTTAGTTCTAATGTTGCCATTGAGGGTAATATTATCGGCAGCACTTAGATTAATTGCCCCCCCATTGCCAGTGTTGCCATAAGTTGACTCAGAGTGGGAGTAGAGACCGTTAGTATTGATGCTGCCATTAGTGGCATTAAGGTTAATCGCCCCCCCATTGCCAGTGTTGCCTAAAATTGAGTTAGAGTGGGAGCTGAGAGAGTCAGTATAGATGCTGCCATTAGTGGCATTAAGGTTAATCGCCCCCCCATTGCCATTGTTGCCAAACCTAGCATAGGAGTAGGAGTCAAGATCGTTAGTATTGATGCTGCCATTAGTGGCATTAAGGGTAATCGCCCCCCCATTGCCACTGCTGCCATTATTTGACAAGGAGTAGGAGTCAAGATCGTTAGTATTGATGTTGCCATTAGTGGCATTAAGGGTAATTGCCCCCCCATTGCCACTTCTGCCATTATTGACATAGTTATACTGTGACCAGGAGTAGGAGTAGAGACCGTTAGTATTGATGTTGCCATTAGTGGCATTAAGGGTAATTGCCCCCCCATTGCCACTGTTGTTGCCATTATATGAGTCAGAGTAGGAGTTGAGAGAGCCAGTATTAATACTACCGTTTCCAGCCTTGAGAGTAATGGCTCCCCCATCGTTAGCACCATTGGTTGTATCTAAATTGTGACCATTAGTAGTAATAGAGCCATTAGAGCTAGTGAGATTAATCGCATTGCCATAAGTTCTAATCCCAGTCGTGCTAATGGCACCATTCGCTAACAATGTAATCGAACTATCCGAACCACTAGCACCAGTAATATCTCCATTAGCAGTAATCCTACCTCCAGTTCCATTCGCCCGAATCGTTACCGGGTCAGAAAAAGTCACCGGGTTAATCGTCACCGCACCCGTACCATTACTGCGCCCGATAGTGATATTGCTAAAACCATTGCTTAAATAAGCTAACTCAGTATCTGTGAGATACATTGTCGAGGCATCAACACCCCCACTCCCGGCAACGCTGATGTTCCGCCCAGGCGAAAAGGGTTGCAGCAATAAAGTTTTCCCATCCCCCCGTACATTTCCTTGTAGATTAATCTCATTGCCCGTCAGGCTAACATTGCCATAGTTCGCCGCTCCACTAGAGGCATAATTGATACCTCCAATAGAGAGAGTGTTAGCTGCCGTCAAGGTGATATCACCTCCCGTGCCAGCAGCACCACTACCGCCGGCAGAGAAGGAGTAGAGATCGTTAGTATTAATGCTGCCATTAGTGGCATTGAGAGTAATAGCCCCCCCATTGCTCGAACTGCCTGAACCTGAGTAAGAGTGGGAGTCTAGATAGTCAGTATTGATGTTGCCCTTAGTAGCATTAAGGGTAATAGCCCCCCCATTGCCCGAGTTACCTGAAGATGAGGCCGAGTCGGAGTCGAGAAAGCCAGTATTGATGCTGCCATTAGTAGCATTAAGAGTAATGGCTCCCCCATTGCCCGAGCTACCTGAACCTGAGTAAGAGTAGGAGTTGAGAGAGCCAGTATTAATACCACCGTTTCCAGCATTGAGAGTAATGGCTCCCCCATTGCCCGAGTTACCTGAACCTGAGTAAGAGTAGGAGTTGAGAGAGCCAGTATTAATACCACCGTTTCCAGCATTGAGAGTAATAGCTCCCCCACTATTACCTCCATTAGTTGTATCTAAATTCTGACCATTAGTAGTAATAGAGCCATTAGAGCTACTGAGATTAATCGCATTGCCATAAGTTTTAATGCCATTCGTGCTAATATTCCTTGTCGTCAGCAGCGCAATGGAACTATTGACAGCATTCGCCGCCGTGATCTTACCCGTAGCCGTTATCGTCTCTCCCCTGAGGATATTCGCTCCAGGCTTGAGCAAAATATTCCCACCCGTCAGCCAAATATTGCCGTAGTTATTACTTTTTCTGACAGAATTATTAGCACGGCCCAGGGTGAGTGTGTTTGCAGCATTCAACCTCACATTTCCCCCTAACCCCGCCGTGGTTCCAGCATAAGAACCAGACTGAATCACACCAACATTAATATTTCCGGCATCCGTGCCGCTAGCGCTGATATTGATCGCCCCGCCATTACCTGCTGTGCCATTAACCGACGCGGAGTAGGAATATAACGCACCCGTAGTTACATTGCCGTTAGCCGCATTCAGGCTAATGCTACCCCCCTTTTGGCTGTTCCCCGTTCCTGAGTTGGAGTAAGTAAAAATATTACTGGTGCTAATACTACCGTTGCTAGCAGTGAGGTTAATATTGCCACCATTGCCAGAGGTAGTGCCGCCACTCGCAGAAAGCAGTTGACCTGTAGTAATATTGCCACTGCCTGCCTTCAGGGTGATATTTCCCCCATTCGCGGAAGAGTTGCTGGTGCTGAGGTTTTGAGAGTTAGTGGTAATGCCACTGCCACTGGTCATGGTAATGTTGCCACCATGAGTGCTAATCGCACGGGTGGAAATCTTACCCTGAGTACTGGCTAAGCTCAAGTTGCCGCCTTGACTACTATAAGCTTGGGTGAAGTTAATATCCCCGGCAGCATTAAAGTTAGCCGTTGGGGCTGTGATGTTGGGAGTGTTAACGTTAATGGCTTTACCCGTAACGTTTAAACTCCCCGTGGTGCGGATAGTGCCATCAACAGCAACTGTGCCCCTATCTCCTCCTTTGAGGATAATCCTACCGGCTTGGGCATTAACTGAGTTCGCTTGGATGACGCCAGTGGTGTTGATGACGTTATCTAATACAGTTCCCCCAGTTCCGGCGGCTAAGGCGATGACTCCTCCATCGGCGCTAATGTTACCTGTATTAGTAACTTTTTTGACGACATCCGGGCTTACAGTTAAAGAAATTAACCCGTCGCCGGTAAAATCTACGGTGGCGGCAGTGCCGGCACCGAGAACGACTTTACCTAAGGTGGCGTTGATAATGCCGGAGTTGCGAACTTGGGGGGCGACTAAGGCGGCAAAACCGCTGTTTCTCACGGTAATAGTGCCTTGGTTTTCTACACTGGCGGGGCTTTTGCCACTAACTGATGTGAACCTGTAGGGTTTGTCGGTAGCGAAGTTGAGAAAGTCAGCGTCAGATACATTCAACGTACTGGCGGTTATACCGGAAACATCTATATGGGCGGTACTACCAAACAGAATGCCGTTGGGGTTGATGAGGAAGATTTGACCATTGGCATTGAGCGTACCGAGAATATTGGAGGCAGTGTTGCCGGTAACGCGGTTGAGGGTGGCTGAGGTGATGTTGGGTTGATTAAATTTGACTATTTCTGATGCCCCGATGCTGAAGTCACCCCAGTTGATGATGGCACGGTCGGTTGTTTGGTTGATGGTTGTCTGGGTGCCATTTTGTTGTATCGTGGCAGTACCTGATGTCACACTTGAACCGCTAGGCAGGGCTATAACAATGCTATTGCCAATGACGGTTGAACCTAGTACTCCCATCAATAAGCTGGCTGTGAACTGAAGCGATTTGCCCAGGGTCGGCAGTTGGGAATCAACTTTATTCATATTGGGTGAAGTCCTATAAAAACTATGTTTTCTGGAGTAATGGAGGCGCTGAGCGCTCATGATACGGTCACAGCTTAACCGGTGAGCGAGGCTCTTGTATAAACCTATCTTTAGGAATATTACCTTTTAAACTTGATAGGGTTGACAAATTTGACATTTATTATCCAAAGCCACATCAGTCGAAAAGCCAGTTCACTGAGCCTCACACATGTATTCACGAGTGAGTTAATTGATTTATGCACTCTTTTCTAGAAAAGCTCTGCACTAAGGAATTTAGAATGTCAGACGCCGCTCTGTGCCATCATCTACGAAGCGCTGTTCTCCGACACCAACGAGTTCCACGATTATTTCACGCGCCGATGGTGTCCAGTTGCCCTGACGTGCCTCAATTTCAACGATGATTTCTTGACTATCGGCATGCACACCATATTTTGTTGTTGCCCAAGCGCCAGTTTTGTATTCAAACGTATGACCATCATCTTCATATAGCGTCAACTCGCCTGTACCAGACCAGATGCGTAGTGTTAGCTGGTCGAGAGGACGTTCATCGACGTGTTGCATTACTGGTGCCATGGGAATAATTGCACCAGCACGCACGTAGAGGGGCATTCTCTCTAGCGGGGCGTGTGCCAGAATATGCGTTGAGCCTTCGTAACGTTCTCCACTCCACCAGTCGTACCACACACCTTCAGGCAAGTAGACAGCGCGATGCTCGATTCCAGGTCGGTAGATTGGCGCAGCCATCAGCGATGGGCCGAGCAACACCTGATCGTAAAGCGTGTAAGTTTTGATGTCCTTGGGATAATGATAGAGTAACGGTCTCAAAATTGGTGCGCCAGTAGTTGCCGCTTCCCAGAAGAGAGTGTAAATGTAGGGTAGTAGCTGGTAACGCAGATTTATATATTCGCGGCAAATTTTCTCGACGCGATCGCCAAATACCCAAGGCTCATGACGTGCCGTACTCATTGCCGAATGTCCCCGCATTAGGGGGTAGAGCATCCCTAGCTGCATCCAGCGGGCAAACATTTCCCCCGTGGCGTTACCAGCAAAGCCGCCGATATCGCAGCCCACAAACGCCACTCCCGACAGTCCCATATTGCACAGCATCGGCAGGGACATCTCCAGATGTTCCCACAGCGATTGATTATCGCCCATCCACACCGATGACCAGCGCTGAACGCCAGCATAACCGGATCGGGTTAAGACAAACGAGCGATCGCTGGAACGTAGCCGACTTAGCCCTTCACAACTCGCCTGAGCCATCATTAGCCCATACAGGTTGTGAGCTTCTGCATGGGTGGTGCGTTCCTCAAGTGGCCCTTGCGGTGCGTCCAGGGGGAAGCAAATCTTATTACCAGGATCACCAAAAGGGCGATCGTCAAGCGCGGGTTCGTTCATGTCATTCCAGATACCCGCGACACCGATATCAGTGAGACTTTTGTGCAAGTCGCCCCACCATGCCCGCACCTCAGGGCGCAAGAAATCCGGGAAAAGTGCCTTATCAGGCCAGACGTAGCCGTGGAACAACTTACCATCGGCATGGCGCACAAAATAATCGCCTTCAATTCCCTGGTCAAAGACGTGGTAATCTGCCTCCGGCTCATACTTAACGCCCGGATCGATAATTGTCACTGTTTTGAAGCCATCCCGGCCTAAATCGCTTACCAATTGGGCTGGATCGGGAAAGCGCTTAGGACTCCAGGTAAAGACGCGGTAGCCGCGCATATAGTCAATATCAAGATGAATCACATCACAGGGAATGTGACGTTGGCGAAATTCACGGGCAAGTTCGCGCACTACGGCTTCAGATTCGTAACTCCAGCGGCATTGGTGGTAGCCCAGCGCCCACTTAGGTGGCATTGGCATTCGACCAGTTAGCTGGGTGTAGGTGCTGAGGATTTGGGCAGGTTCGGGGCCGTAGATAATGTAGTAGTCTAGTTCTCCACCCTGCGTTTCCATGCGCCAAACTCCCGGTTGTTCGGCACCGATATCGAACTGGCTCCAACATGTGGTGTTTAAGAAGATGCCGTAAGCAACTTTGGGACGCAACGCCATAAAAAATGGGATTGCTTGGTACATTTCATCGGTGAGCAAGCCGTAATCGAGGGCATCAACTGTCCAGTTGGTTTTCACCTCAGCTAATTTATCAAGCAACCCTGTGCGCTCACCAAATCCATAGAAATGCTCGTTGGCTTCAATACGCTTCCAGGCGGCGATCGCACCCATACGCCAGCCCATACCAGGATCAGCATCGCCAGCAAACGGTTGTCCATCTGAGTCAAAGCACTCAATGCGATAGTCTTGCCGCTGAACGCACACCCGCATCTGCTCTGTTTCTATTTCTACAGCTTGGGCTGTTTCCCGCACTTCAAATGGCACAACTGACCATTCCTCATCATCCAGCGTTACTGCCCAGGATCGACGGGGCAGAAATTCTCCGGTGGGCGACAGACGCACCCGAATTAAGTTTGGTGCCAGAACACTGATGGTAATACTTGGGCCACCGCACTCAAAATGGACATGGCGTTCGTCGTACTGTATATCTTCTACTGCCCCGATTGTTGACCAAGGCTGCTCTGTTATAGGTAGTTTTCCAAAGTATTGCGGCATATCCTGGATTTCCAGCTAAAGTTTGTACAAAATCTGGTTGGTTTTTGGTAGTTATGGCTAATTTTGTCATTATTTTTTTATACTACTAAAGTCATGGATTTTTTGGAATTTAGTAAACCGCAAAGACGCAAAGAGCGCTAAGAAAGAACAGAAAAAAAAATTCATAAATTCTTGTAAATGCTGTAGCATACTTCATTTAGTAACTAAGGTGTGGTGATATAAACAAAAGTACTTAATTTTTACATGAAAAATATAAGGAGAGGATGAAAAATTATATTTTACAAAAAATAGTAGATATTTGAAGTAATTTGTTATATTTATATCAGGTTTAGACAATATATTGTATTTTCTAAATATTTAATATTTTCTGTGTTGATATGGGTCGTAGTGACAATTACATTACCCAAAATTAAAAATAGAATTACCACTCTATATTGTTTTAATAGGACTTGGTTAAGTAGCTGCCAAGCAATGCAATGACTTACTGTGTAAATCCTGGATGTCAAAGCCCCCAAAATCCCGATACTAATAGATTTTGTCGCAGTTGTCGCGCGTATCTTTTGCTAAAAGACCGATATCGCCCGATACAGCCAATTGGTCAAGGTGGGTTTGGTAAAACTTTTTTGGCAGTGGATGGGCATATCCCCTCTCAGCCTAAGTGTGTTGTTAAGCAACTTTGTTTCCCAGATGACGGTACTGAAACATTTAAAAAAGTAGTTGCTTTATTTCGCCAGGAAGCAATTCGCTTAGACGAACTGGGGAAGCATCCACAAATTCCTCAGATATTGGCTCATTTTGAACATGAGCAACAGCTGTATTTAGTGCAGGAGTTTATTCCCGGAAAAACCTTGTTACAGGAATTAAAGCAACAGGGTGTATATAGCGAAACGCAGATTTGGGAATTGCTGCGAGATTTATTGCCTGTGCTGCAATTTATTCACACCCATAGGGTGATTCACCGGGATATTAAGCCAGCAAATATTATCCGGTACAACGGTGATGCTTCTAATCAAAGGCTATCCGCCGAGAATAATAAAGGGTTAGGCAATCGCCAGCTGGTCTTGATTGATTTTGGGGTTGCTAAGCTGCTCACAAACACTGCCTTAAGCCGCGCGGGGACGATCGTTGGTAGTCCAGAATATATGCCGCCTGAGCAAACACGGGGAAAAGTATTTCCGGCTAGCGACCTTTACAGTTTGGGTGTCACCTGCATTCACTTACTAACTGGCGTTTCTCCCCTGGATATGTTTGACATTATTAACGATTGCTGGGTATGGCAGGATTTTTTACCTGCGGGAAGAAAAGTCAGCGATCGCTTAAGTAAAATCCTGGATAAATTGCTCCAAAGTGCTGTAAAAGACCGCTATCCAGACGCCGATGCTGTTTTGCAAGCAATGACACCAACGACACCTAAGGCTGTCCCTTTACCTCCGCCATCGCCCCCAGCAGTAGTACCTAGCTTCTTTACCAACCTCTGGCGGCAGCATACCGCTAAACCGGAAGGAGATTCCCTGCTTTCTGAAGTGGGGGTTGACTACACGAAGTTGCAACATTTACTAGCTGTTGGTCAATGGGAACAAGCAGATGAGGAAACTTGGGCTGTGATGTGTCAGGCGTTGGGCAAGTTACCGGGTAGTTATCTCCTCAGCGGCGATATTGATAAATTGCCCTGTGAGGATTTAAGGACGATTGACCAGTTGTGGGTGAAGTACAGCAGTGGGCGCTTTGGCTTTAGCGTCCAAAAGCAAATCTATCAAGAGGTGGCTGGGGAATATCCTAGTTTTTGCGATCGCATCGGCTGGCCTACACACAACTCTTATTTTTCCAACTTAAAGCTAAACTTTAGCCACCGGGCACCAGTGGGACACTTGCCTTCACGTAGCTGGGTAGGAGGATATGAATGGTGGCGTCATGCTGAGCATTTGACGGCGAGACTAGAACAGTGCGCGATCGGTTAGCTATATGTGCTTGCGGTGCTTACAAGAAATAAAAATTAAACTTTAATTGTGAAAAGCTAACTTCTGTCTTTGGCATGATGCTAAATACAAAAAATGTAAGCAAAATGCAGGTAAATTATGACTTCACTGCGAGTAACTAAATAGAAACAAGAGGCGCTAGTTTATTTCAAGCCGCAAATAAGATTGCTAAAACAGGGATTTGAATCTGATAAAAATAAACATCACACTGTAAATGCCGATTTAGATGCTTTTGCTCTGCTAGCTTGTCCCATCCAGTCATATATCTTCACGACGCTATGCCGGTAGAACATTGGGGCACAACTTTTTTCCTACAGAATTGGCTCAAAGATACTCTCCTATAGTTAGAGCAGGCTTTTAGGCAAGTCTGCCTAAGGATGCAGGTAGTGATTTTCTAGCTGATCTAACGTGTGGATAGAGCTGATCAAGCTGTTTATAGAAAGCCTTCGCTAAGAAGACCAGCTTATACATAGATTAGCAAACACATAGGAGAGCCAATCCGTGTTTTTTCACAAAAAAGAAACTATTCAGACGGTAAATATCCAAGAGCCAAATCCGCGTTTTGCCCAGTTCCTGCTAGAGCAGTTTGGGGGAGCTACGGGTGAACTGACAGCGGCTTTACAATATTGGGTGCAATCCTTGCATTGTGAAAATGCTGGTATCCGAGATATGCTCCAGGATATTGCTCTTGAAGAGTTTAGTCACCTAGAAACGGTTGGTAAGCTCATCGAAGTTCATACTAAGAATGTAGACCAAACAGAGGCTTATAGAAGTACGTTGTTTGCCGTTCGGGGTGTAGGGCCTCATTTTCTAGACTCTCAAGGCAGCGCCTGGACAGCTAATTACATTAATGAAGGCGGCGATGTGGTACGTGACCTACGGGCTGACATTGCTGCGGAAGCAGGTGCGCGTCAGACCTATGAGGAGTTAATTAAGATGGCTCCGGATCAAGGAACGAAGGATACATTGGTGTATCTGCTAACCCGCGAAATTTCCCACACCAAGATGTTTATGAAGGCGCTGGATTCGCTGGGTAAGCTCACTGACCCCTTCTTTGGCAATATTCAGCCTGATAGCACAGTGGATCTGTACTACAACTTGTCTTCAGACGGTAAGCAGGATGAGCGCGGCCCTTGGAACTCAGAGCCGGAGTTCAAGTATATTGCCGATCCAGTAGCTGCAAGCCAATCGTAGTTAGCTGCTATCAGGAGTAGAATAATAAAAGTAGAGTCAGGGTAAGTTTAGTACCATGACTCTATTTTTATTAAAAATGGCTGAATAATATGTCTAATTCCAACGCTCCAGTACTACCTTGCCCCGTTGCCCTTCGGGTATCAGCCCCAAATTAGAAACGTTTTATACAGAAAGTTTTATTCGGAAACGATATCTATTTGAATACAACATCTGCTCGGAAGCATTCTGTAACGCTTTTGCCATTGCCATCTGCCTATCTACTGGTATCTCACGGAAGCCGTGACCCTCGCCCCCAAGCTGCTGTAGACCAGCTAGCCGATTTTCTGAAATTGCGAATTGAGGGTATTAACAACGTACAGGGGGATGGAGGGGAATTAGAGTCTAACTTTTCCTTACTTTCTTCAAGGCAGGCGAGACATCCAAGTTTATGCTTAAGTCCTGCTTTGCTGCCGCTAGTCGGTACGGCTACTTTAGAACTGGCGACCCTACCTTTGCATGAACAAATCCGTCAGTTTGGCGATCGCGCTAAAGCTGCTGGATTTAGGCATCTCTTAGTATTGCCCCTGTTTCTGCTACCGGGAGTCCATGTGATGGAAGATATCCCGGCTGAAGTAGCACTGGCTCAACAGGCTCTTGGCTCAAACTTGACCATCGATTTGCGACCTCACTTGGGGACTCACCCAAAACTAGGGTGTCTATTGGCAACTCAGATGGCTGCTGTAGAGGCAGAGGCGCGGATTTTATTATCTCACGGTAGCCGCCGCCGAGGTGGAAATCAGCCTGTGGCAGCAGTGGCGGCTCAACTAGAAGCAGTGGCTGCTTTCTGGTCGGTGCCTCCCAGTCTAAAGGAGCGGGTGGAAGAGTTCGTTGAGGCTGGCTACGAGCAAATTGCCATTCTGCCCTACTTCCTGTTTGCTGGAGGAATTACAGATGCGATCGCTCAAGCAGTTGCACAGTTACAAGAGCAGTTTCCCAATGTACAGATAAGCCTTAAGGAGCCGATAGGAGCAAGCCTAGAATTAGCAGATTTAATATTGGATTTATTGCATTTAAATCTGTAATAAGCAGGTGGGTGTATAAACCTATGTTGGAATTGTTAGTTGTTAATAGGGCTTTTCTTACTAACCACTAATACTCCCCACACTTACGTTTATTTCTGCCCAACTCCTTAGGGCTTCAAGATTAGCTTCGGCTTCAGCAAATAATATTAGCCTTAAATATCCTCAAAATGTCCCATCTAACTGCTATTAACACGATAATGAACCGCCAAGACGCGAAGAACGCTAAGGAAGAAAATAAGAGGTGTTTGGGGAAGGTTTACTTGGTGGGTGCTGGACCAGGAGATCCGGGGTTGATGACGCTCAAAGGAAAAGGGCTGTTAGAGTGTGCTGATGTGGTAGTTTACGATGCCCTGGTTAGCCCTCAGATTTTGCTGATGATTAACCCGCAAGCAGAAAAAATTGATGCTGGTAAGCGCAGCGGGCGTCACTCGTTATTGCAGGAAGAAACAACCCAGTTGCTGATTGAAAAGGCGCAAACTCAAGCTGTGGTGGTGCGGCTAAAAGGGGGCGATCCTTTTGTTTTTGGTCGCGGTGGCGAGGAGATGGAAGACTTATTGCGTGCAGGTGTACCAGTGGAAGTGGTGCCGGGGGTAACATCGGGAATTGCCGCACCAGCTTATGCGGGGATTCCTTTGACTCACCGGGCTTACAGTTCCTCGGTTACGTTTGTCACTGGTCACGAGTCGGTGGGTAAGTATCGACCAGCTGTTAACTGGCAGGCGATCGCACATGGCTCAGAAACAATTGTCGTCTACATGGGGATTCACAATCTACCCTACATTGTTGAAGAATTCACCGCAGCTGAGATGAGTCCACAGACGCCAGTAGCGTTAGTACGCTGGGGTACTCGGCCGGAACAGGAAGAATTGATTGGCACGCTAGAAACTATTGTGTCTCAGGTGGAAGAGTCTGGGTTTGAAGCACCGGCGATCGCGGTGATAGGAAATATAGTTAAATTGCACGCTGTCTTGTCAGGTTGTCGCCCTTGTTAAGAGAAAGACACCCCATGTAAGAGACGTTCCGGCGGAACGTCTCTACTACTGCCGGATAGGCTCTAAGAATCCCAACATAAATTTAATTGCACTCGCTTACTTATCGGTATTTCCTAGAGCAGATATATTATCTGCCACTAAATTACGATACTGTCAAGTGTATTTACAAGCAGTATCTATGAGCAAAAAAGCCAATATATACAACGTATTATCCATATTTATAAACAGAGATATTACCAGTGTTGGCTAATATCTCAGCCTCCTATCTTATTAGATGTAGCCTATTTTTATAAAAACCAGCATTTTTTGAAGTCGGTAGCAACTTTGCTTATAAAGTCACTTAATTAGCGACAATAGAAATAGACGAGTTCTGCGTATTGAATATTTATAACTCACAAATGGACTTGCAAGTCGAGGGAACCAGCGATTTTCTTGAAGAGAGACAGCATGAGCGTCTCGATATTTGGCTAGCTAATCAGTTACCTGACTTATCCCGTTCTCGATTACAAAAGCTGATTTCACAAGGTTGCGTGCAGATTAATGACCAAATTTGCCTGTCCAAAGACACCAAGGTTAAATTAGGCGATCGCATCCATGTGACCGTTCCCGATGTTGAAGTGGCGCAAATGCAGCCGGAAGCTATCCCTCTGGATATTCTCTACGAGGATGACACCCTGCTGATTGTCAACAAACCTGCTGGCTTAGTCGTGCATCCATCAGCTGGTCACGAAGCTGGTACGCTTGTAAACGCCCTTTTAGCTCACTGCCCTCTAGCTGAAATTGGCGGCGTGCAGCGCCCTGGAATTGTCCATCGGCTGGATAAGGATACGACGGGAGCGATCGCGATTGCCAAGACAGACTTTGCTCACCAACACCTGCAAGCCCAGCTGAAAGCGAAAACGGCTCGACGAGAGTATCTAGGGGTAGTCTACGGTGCCCCCCGCACTGACTCAGGCAAGATTGACCTGCCCATAGGTCGTCATCCAGTTGACCGCAAGAAAATGGCTGTAGTACCGGAAAACAAGGGAGGTCGCCCATCTGTAACGCACTGGCGGGTGCAGGAACGACTAGCCAACTACACGCTGATGCACTTCCAGTTAGAAACTGGTCGCACTCACCAAATTCGCGTCCACAGCGCCCATATTGGGCATCCCATCCTGGGAGACCCAGTTTACAGTTCTGGTGCCTCACTCAAAGTCAATCTACCGGGGCAAGCGCTTCACGCTTGGCGTCTGCGTTTGCAACATCCTGTGTCTGGAGAGTTCATAGAAGCGATCGCGCCTCCTCCAGTTGCTTTTACGACGCTTTTAGAGGTACTGCGACGAAGGGTTGCTGCACTTAATCCCAAGCTGATCGAGTAATAATTTCTTTACATATATATACAAATCAATATAAAACACTCTATAACAAAAAGCGATGAAACTACCTATATTGGCTGATTACAGCCAATATTAAATAATAATAAAATCTATTAGATTATTTTTTTAAGTATAAATACTAGCCCTCATTGTAACGAATCATTGCGAGACCTTAAAGACAAAAGCCTTTCCCAGCAAGGTTTTGCCCCTTGATTTACTCCGTAAAGTTTGCTTAATAATTCTTAAAATACAAAGCACCCGACAGCGTTGTATAAAAGTTACCTGGAAGGGATAAATGACAGACAAAAGTTAAACAAGCACGGATTTATCAAGATTGCCCGTCTCTCATAAAAGAACAAATGTTTCTCATAATTTCTGGAAAACCGTTTTGTTACTCAATGTTAAGTAGCAGACAAAATGGGGGAGCAGCTTGAATCTGTGTTGTGGCTAATGTCTGCCGATGACCTTTCACTCACTGGCTTCATCAAGGTTTGTTTTACCCAAACCACCTCAACCAAAATCAGTAGGAGATTGAGTTTATGTTAGATGCATTCGCCAAGGTTGTTTCTCAGGCAGATGCTCGTGGTGAATTCCTCACCAACGATCAATTCAACGCTCTGAGCAACATGGTTAAAGAAGGCAACAAGCGTTTGGATGTTGTCAACCGCATCACCGGCAACGCCTCCACTATCGTTGCTAACGCAGCACGTGCTTTGTTTGAAGATCAGCCTCAATTGATCCAACCAGGCGGTAATGCCTACACCAACCGTCGTATGGCTGCTTGCCTGCGCGATATGGAAATCATCCTGCGTTACGTAACCTACGCCGCTGCTGCTGGCGATGCTAGCGTGCTGGATGACCGTTGCCTGAATGGCCTCCGCGAAACCTACCAAGCTCTAGGTGTTCCTGGTGGTTCTGTTGCTACTGGCGTTCAAAAAATGAAGGATGCCGCGATCGCAATTGCCAACGACCCCAACAATATCACCAAGGGTGATTGCAACTCTTTGATATCTGAACTGTCTGGCTACTTTGATCGCGCTGCCTCGGCAGTGGGCTAGTCAAAACGATGCCATTCATCCTTTACAGAAGCTTACGCAAATCGCTTCTTAAGGTTATGGCGATGATATTTCCCGCAAAAAACTTGCAGAACAAATATTAAGGAGATACCTGAACTATGAAGACCCCAATTACAGAAGCGATCGCATCTGCGGATACTCAAGGTCGTTTCTTGAGCAACGCTGAAATGCACCAAGTTTACGGTCGTTATGAGCGTGCTGCTGCTGCTATGGAAGCTGCTCAAGCTCTGACCAACAACGCTCAAAAGCTGATTGATGGTGCAGCTAACGCGGTTTACCAAAAGTTCCCATACACCAACCAACAACAAGGCCCTAACTTCGCCTCTGACTCTCGCGGTAAAGGCAAGTGCGCTCGTGACATCGGCTACTATGTCCGCATCATTAGCTACTGCTTGGTTGCTGGTGGTACCGGTCCTCTCGATGAGTTCTTGCTTGCTGGTTTGGATGAAATGCATCGTACATTCGATCTTTCCAACAGCTGGTACGTTGAAGCTCTCAAGTGGATCAAAGCCAATCATGGCGTAACTGGTCAAGCTGCTGTTGAAGCGAACGCCTACATCGACTACGCAATTAACGCCCTAAGCTAGTCTTAAGGTGCGTTGCCCGGAAGAGTAAGCGAATGTTGGCGTAGTGGCTAGCACTTGCTAATTTTTCCGGGCATTGTTTTGCTCTTTTTGACTATAAAAATCTTCAAAAAAGTTGTTGTGTTGGGAAATAAAGCATGAGCGGTTTAACGGCGTCTAATTTAACGGCAGCAGGAAGACTAGGTCTTTCTGCTTTCGATAATTCCACCAAAGTAGAATTGCGGCCTGATGCCACTGAAGACGATCTGCAAGCGGTGTTGCGATCGGCTTACCGTCAAGTATTTGGCAATGATTATGTGATGCAATCTGAACGCCTCACATATGCGGAATCTCAGCTGCGGCAAGGCAACATCAATGTCCGAGACTTTGTGCGTGCTCTTGCTAAGTCGGAGCTATACAAATCCAAGTTTTTCTATAGCAATTCAAATACCCGCTTCATAGAACTGAATTTCAAGCACTTGCTAGGACGTGCTCCCTACGACGAAGATGACTTGAATTACCACCTCAATATTTATGAGGAAAAGGGTTACAACGCAGAAATTGATTCTTACATAGACAGCGTTGAGTATGAAGCCAACTTTGGAAACAACGTTGTCCCTTACTATCGTGGTTTTTCAGTCGATCCAGGGGTAAGAACCACCGGCTTTACCCGCATGTTCCGCCTTTATCGCGGTTATGCAACCAGCGATCGCTCCCAAGTTCAAGGCAAAGCACCTCACTTGGTTCGCGAACTGGCCAAAAATCAATCCAACAATATTCTTCAACCAGCTGGTGGCGGTGGAAATTGGAGCCATGCTGGTGCTAGCGATGATATCCCAACCAAAGCACTTGGCGGTTCATGGGGAGAAAGCGGACGGGTTTATCGCCTGGAAGTTGCTGGAATTCGCCAACCAGGTTATCCCAAAGTTCGTCGCAGTAATACAGCCTTTTTGGTACCGGTTGAACAAATGTTGCCCAAAATGCAGCAGATTCAGCGTATGGGCGGCAGAATAGTCAGCGTTACGCCAGCATCTTAATCAATTCTTGTTGGTTTATTCGAGCAAAGGCTCGCTTTGAGAGTGACAAAATCTTTACTCACCTTTAAGCGATCGCATAAACCAACAACATCATTAATAGTGAGAGTGACAAGGGTAGTTGATAACTCGCCCCATCTTTAAAAAATGCATCTAGCGTACACTTGCTCACCCCTCACATTCTGAAAGCTCACATTACTACAAAAGCTATATCAACTATGTTGGGTCAAACAAGCAACGCCAGTTTTAGTTCCATCTCTAAAGAGGCAACCCCAGAAGCCTGTCTTGGAGGTTCTAAAGAGGAAAGCGGTCGGATCTACCGACTTGAGGTAACAAAGCTTCTTCAACCAGGTTACCCCAGCGTTCGTTATAGTACCACAGCCTACTTAGTACCCTTTGAGCAGATGTTGCCCCGGATGCAGCAGATTCAGCGCATGGGCGGCAAAATTGTTAACGTTTCACCTGCCTAGTTCTCGAAGAGTTGTTGGTTTTTACGGTTGAGTTTTTCTCCCGTGATGACTAACAACAAATAACTTAGTTAGGAGCTATATCAACCATGTTTGGTCAAGCAGCACTGGGAAACACGAGCTTCAATGACGCTGGAACTCGGATGTTTCGTTTCGAGGTCAAGGGTTTGCGTCAAACTTACCAATCTGACAGACTCAGCTATCCCATTCGTCGTAGTGGCAGCTTTATCATTACAGTGCCCTACAGCCGCATGAATGAAGAAATGCAGCGGATTAACCGCATGGGGGGCACAATTGTCAGCATTCAGCAATTGACGCTAGAAGGTGACAGCCAAGCCAAAACCGAAGCGGTAACAGCCCACCAAAATCTGGAAGCTGAGGGCAAAAGCAAAGCCACAGCATCCGACAAAAAAGTGGAAGCTAGCAGTGAAGGCCAAAGCAAAGGCAAAAGCAAAGCCACAGCATCTGACAAATAAGAAGGTTAACTAAGCAATCCTCCCTATGCTGGACCCCAGTCAAAAGCAGGATTCCGAATCTGTATCATTGCCAACTGAGCCATTTGGTGGCGGGCATTTAACACTAGAGCAGGCGATTGCCAATCTCACCCATGCAGATTTGAGCCTGCGCTACTATGCTGCTTGGTGGCTGGGAAAATTTGCAACTGGTGAGCCTAAAGTTGTAGATGGCTTGATCGCTGCCCTGGATGACGAGTCAGATCGAACTGAGTTGGGAGGATATCCTCTACGACGGAATGCGGCGCGGGCACTGGGTAAATTAGCAGATTCTCGTGCAGTACCGCCACTGATTCGCTGCCTAGAGTGTGATGATTTCTATGTTAGAGAAGCAGCTGCTCAATCACTAGGGATGTTGGGCGATCGCACCTGTATCCCGCAATTGATGCAGCTACTGGCTGGGGGTGTGGCAGAAACTCAATTAGTTCCTGGACGCCCCCACTTAGCTCAACCTGCCGAAGCAGTCATGGAAGCCTTGCAAGCCCTAAAAGCAACCGAGGCAGTTCCACTGATTCAACCGTTTCTAGAACATCCGGTGGAACGAATTAGGTATGGGGCGGCACGAGCCATGTATGCGTTAACTCAGGAATCAGTGTATGGAGAACGTTTAGTGCAAGCGATCGCCAACAGGGATCTGAGCTTGCAATTGCGCCGCACTCTCTTACTGGACTTGGGTGCCAGTGGCTACTTGCCAGGAGCACAGGCGATCGCACACGCTACGGTGGAAAATAGCTTTAAGATGATTGCCCTCAAAAGCTTGCTAGAAAATCATCTCCAGCAGCTAGAGACAGTCTCTTTATCTACTGAAGCCCAACAAGTCATGACATTGATGGACGCACTGCTATAGTCCTAGGTTATTGAATCTTGTTGAGCCTTTCTGTTAATTAACTCGCAACTCAACAACCGTGACTAACTCTGCTTATGCTTCAGAGCTTATTCAATCAGTCGAGCAAGCGGATTCGCCTGCTCGCTTAGTTGCCGCAGTTCGAGCTTTAGCAGAAGCGCGATTAGAGGGGGGAATTGCCACCTTGATCGCGGTTTTGGGCTATAACAACCCAGAAGCAGCACTCGCAGCTGTTGAGGGGCTAGTCCATTTAGGTGAAGTGGCAGTGCCACCTCTGCTAGAGCAGCTTGACGATTACAATTACGGTGCGAGAGCTTATTCATTTCGGGTACTAGCTGCGATCGCCGATCCCAGATCCTTAGATGTACTGCTAAGTGCCGCCGAAACTGACTTTGCTCCGAGTGTTCGTCGTGCTGCTGCCAAAGGGCTAGGCAATCTGCGCTGGTCTAAATTACCTTCACAACAGCGTCAACCAGCCCAAGAACGGGCGCTGAAGACATTATTATTTGTCTCTAACGATCCAGACTGGGCTATTCGCTATGCAGCAGTTGTGGGTTTGCAAGCACTGGCAGCTTCTGATGCAGTTACCCAGCCTGATTTAATTTCGCAAATCTTGGCTCGGTTCAATCAAATAGCTGAGGCAGATACCGACTTAGCTGTGCGAGCAAGAGTTTGGATGGCTCAAAAGCAACTAGCTGCGACCGCCAAGCTTGAAGCACTCAGCTAAAAGCTCGTATTTTCTTTTTCAATAGTCAACAGTGGTAAATGTTCCTATGCCTATTCCATTACTTGAAATTACACCAAAAACCCAAAATCAGCGTGTTGAAGGCTACGAAGTTCCTGATGAGGACGATGCATCAATTTATCGCTTGACAGATGTTACCTCAGGTTCAACAGTTGATGAGATCATCTGGGCTGCTTATCGGCAAATTTTCAGCGAGCATTTGATTCTGGAAAGCTACCGCCAACCTACCTTAGAATCCCAACTGCGGAATCGGACTATTTCTGTCCGGGAGTTTATTCAGGAACTAGGCAAGTCTGAGGTCTACCGCTCACTAGTAGCAGACACAAACTCCAATTATCGCTTGGTTGATATTACCTTCAAGCGTTTTCTGGGACGAGCTACTTACAGCCAAGACGAGCAGATTGCTTGGTCAATTGTTATTGCCACGCGCGGCTTACATGGCTTTATTGATGCCGTTGTCGATAGTGATGAGTATCGCCAAAACTTTGGGGATTACATCGTCCCCTATCAACGCCGACGCATGGAAGCACGGCCTTTTAACTTGGTAAACCCACGCTACAGCGATTATTGGCGCAATCGCTTGATGGAAAGGGAAGGTGGTTCCCACTACACCGTGGGACGTCGTGAAGGGGCGACAAAGCAACAGGCGATCGCTCAAGCCATTCCCTCTAACTTCCTGTCCATGGCTCGGGGGATGCTACTGTCTGAAACCAATTACCAACGGACAATTGCTCAGACATCTCACCGAGTCAAGTCTTTAGAGATCCCAGATTCGACTCGTAAAGCAACCACGCCCCAACCCGCAGTCAAACGAACCAATGTGGCTTTGCCCTACCGTTACCTTCCCTCAGATCCTAAGATTTAGATCAAATATCAAGCCGAGCTTGATACTAGTTTTTGATTGCCAAACTATCCTCCAGGAATTTACTCATGACAATCCCCTTACTGGAATATAAACCAGCTTCGCAGAACCAACGTGTCGCTGGCTACGAAGTTCCCAACGAAGATACTCCCCGCCCATATCGGCTAGATAACTCTACCTCCGATAGCGAATTCCAAGAATTAATTTGGGCTGCTTACCGCCAAGTTTTTAGCGAACACGAAGCTCTCAGAAGCTACCGCCAGGTGACGCTGGAAACGCAACTAAAAAATCGCTCGATCACAGTGCGAGATTTCATTCGCGGTTTGGCAAAATCTGAGGTATATCGGCGATTGGTAGTAGAGACGAATTCTAACTATCGGGTAGTAGAACTCAGCCTCAAACGATTGCTAGGTCGTGCCCCCTACAACAAAGATGAAGAAATAGCCTGGTCAATTAAAATTGCCACTCAAGGTTTTGACGGTTTCGTTGATGCCTTAGTCGATAGTGAAGAGTACCTGACCAGCTTTGGGGAAAGCAATGTACCATATCAGCGTCGTCGCTACAAAGATCGCCCATTTAACCTGGTGACTCCTCGCTATGGTGACTACTGGCGTGACAAGCTAGAAAGCGAGCGTTACAAGTGGGGTAATGTGAGCAACTTCCTAGACATGGCGCGATCGCTCAATCCCAAGCCAGCGACTAACCAGAAGAGCGTTAACACGGCTAACATTCAAATTCCTGACATGACGCGGGAGAAGCCAGAAAAAGTTCCTGTTTCGATCAACACCTCTGCAAGTTTCCCTATCGCTTAGAAACCTCTGTTATTTATCCCTCAACTAATGCGGGATAATAAGCATGAAAGGGTAATTGTTTTGATTTCTTCAATCAATTCCGTTTCCGTTTTCACTTGCTGTTTAATTTTTCGACAATTTAGGAGACCACAGCATGGCATTGCCGTTGCTTGAATACAAACTAACAGCTCCAAATCATCGGGTTCGCAGTTTTGGCAAGTCGGATCAAAATGAAGATACCCCCTATATTTATCGACTGGAAGATACAAATTCTCCAGGCGAGATGAAACAACTGGTTTGGGCAGCTTACCGCCAAGTCTTCAGCGAGCATGAAACGCTGAGATTCAACCGCCAGATTACCCTGGAAACGCGGCTGGCAAATGGCTCAATAACAGTCCGTGACTTTATCCGAGAACTGGCAAAGTCAGAGCGGTTTTACACCTTGGTTGTTTCGACAAATGATAACTATCGTCTGGTAGACGTTTGTCTGAAGCGTCTTTTGGGTCGTGCGCCCTATAACAAGGATGAAGTAATTGCCTGGTCAATCAAAATTGGCACCCTCGGCTTTCATGGCTTTGTGGATGCTTTGGTTGACAGCGACGAATACACCCAAGCCTTTGGAGATTCGACAGTTCCATACCAGCGTAAGCGGATGGAAGCTCGTCCTTTCAATTTGGTAACTCCTCGCTACGGTGAAGACTACCGGGAAACAGCTGGCACTGTCAAAACCGATTGGCGCTTTACGGTGGAGAAATTCTACAGCCGCAAGTCCCAAGAACGGCAGCTGCAAGAAGGCGATCCCCGCAAGTTCCGGGAGGTGGCAGCATCGCTAAACACGAAGCGCTATTATCCGCAACGTGTATCTGCTTTTGACATTGATTACCTGAAAAAAGTGCCGGATCGGGGCAGACGCTAAAGCTCCAATTTAAAACCGACACCTGACTGGGTCTGGTTGTTATTGATAAGACGATTTGCGTGCCGTTATCGGTGCTTACAGAGCGTCTGTGTTAGTGACAATCAGACCCAGTAATTTTATATAAATAAAAAGCACAACTGTGATCGCTCCCTTAACGGCTTTAGTTAGAACACAAAAAAGATAATATCTTTCTCTATAAAGAACAAATTAAGCGATGAGTTTTTATGTGCTTACCACCAGCAGAAAGCTCGGATTTAAATAATTTACAAAATCTTCCTAAAGCCCCTGCTCCTACCCCGCTACCACTACCGAAGGATCTTTCAGCCGATATTGGTGAAAGTACTGCTGTTCAAATAGCACTTAAAATAGTTGACGGTAAATTTGGAGAAAGCAACCCGCAAGTAGTCAGTGCTAATTTAATGACTTATAAAGAAGCTATGCTATTAAGCCCAGAACCAACGTCAGTTCCCGAAGAAGACCCACGTTCTAATATGCTGGTTCGCGTAGTTAAAATGGAGGGTGCTTTTCAGCCCAGGAGAGGTCCTCGTGGAGCAACTACCCGAACTTTTACAAAAGCCCTTATTGTTGTACGGGCTCCTGATGGTTTGGTATTACGTTCTGCTCTTTCTTTTGATTGACGCTGACAACAGGTATTTGGCTCAGAGTCATGGGCAGTTCATTGTCGCCTCAGATATTGCATAAGTTCAAGTAACACATACTTAATAGCTAATCGCTACTCGCGTCGAATATTAAAGCAGCACCAGTCTTGACGCCGCCAAAGTGCTGCCACTGACCAGCCGTGCTGCTCCAGAGTGTCGGCAATGGGTTTAACCTGCTCTAGCAAAATGCCGCTAAGAACGCCCCAGCTTTTCGGTTTAGCCAGCGCATCCATCTGCGGGATTAAGTCGATAATTACCTCAGCCAAGATATTGCAGACAAAGCCATCAACGGGTTCATCTATCAGTTCTATCAAGCGCTCAATACTGCCCTTTTCTACCACAAGCTGCTCTGCACTCATGTTATTCAGATCTCGGTTACTGCGAGCTGAGCGCACAGCTAAAGGATCGGTATCCACCGCATAAACCTTTTCGGCACCCAACAACACAGCGCCAATTGAGAGAATGCCAGAGCCACAGCCAATATCAGCCACTACCACCCCCCCTTCTTGCTCCCCGTTAGGGGCAGGCCCCAGCCGCATTTCCAAGGATTCTAGGCACAGCTGAGTTGTCTGATGGGTGCCAGTCCCAAAAGCCACACCGGGATCGAGGCGTAATAGGAAACGCTCCGATTGTTCGGGAAGCGGTAACCACGCGGGATAGATTAATAGGCGATCGCCAATTTCTTGAGGTTGCCAGTGCTGCTTCCAACTACTCGACCAATCCTCCTCATCAATCAGATGCCACTGCGTTATTGGCACCACTAGCCCCACCGTCATGGCATCTTGACGCAGCCACAGGGACAGAGCCGCTAGATCTAGCAGCTGCGCCTGGAGTTCAGGCAGGTAAGCACGCACAAGGAGCGAGTCTCCTTTCACCTCACTGGACATCCCCCGACAGCCAAACTTTTCCAGACGCCAGAAGATTAAATCTTCTAGGGCTGGATCGCCTAAAATTTCAAATTCCCACCAGCTGTTTGCCATACGATTTTAGATTTTAGATCTTAGATTTTAGATTTGGGTTGCTTGGTCAGAACCAAAGAAAATTGGATATAGCCAACAGTTCTTTAATCCAAAATCCAAAATCCAAAATCCAAAATTTACTGAAGGTTTACCGTATAGGCATCGCGGATTCCGGGAACTTTGGTAATTTCCCCCAAAATTCCGTCTGGTAGAGGGTCATCCAGGCTCAATACCATCACCGCATCCCCGCGTACGATTTTGCGACCCACCTGCATACTGGCAATATTGACATTAAAACTGCCTAGGAGAGAACCGATTTTACCAATAATCCCTGGCATATCTCGGTGTAGGGTAAACAGCATATGTTGAGTGGGAGCGACATTAACTGGGAATTCATCAACACTGGTGATGCGAATTTCCCCATCTCCCAGTAAAGCCCCTGTCACGGAATGCTCCCCTAAAGCTCCCTTAGCTGACAGATGCAGGGAACCAGAATAATCTCGAATCGAAGCATCCCGCGTTTCCACAACATGAATGCCTCGCTCCTTTGCTTCAATGCTGGCATTAACGTAATTTACCCGTTCTCGCAAAGCTTGGGAAAGCAGACCTTTAAGAGAAGCAATTACCACGGGCTGGCTTTCATTGTTCGCCAAGTCTCCCTGGAGGCCAATATTGAGAAAGTCAACTCGTCCCCCCGCCAGCTGGCTGACCATGTTGCCCAGGGTTTCCGCCAATTGCAAATAAGGTCTGAGTTTTTCAAAAGCTTCGGGGTATATTCCAGGAATATTCACCGCCGAGCGGGCAGGTAAACCCAGTAGAACGTCGCGAATTTGCTCCGCCACGTCGATGGCGACATTAACCTGCGCTTCCGCAGTAGAAGCTCCTAAGTGGGGGGTGAGGATAACTTCTTTGCCGAGCGATCGCAACGCTGATTCCCCTAGCGGCTCCTTCTCGAACACATCCAACGCCGCACCAGCAATTTGTCCTTGCCTTAAGGCTTCTGCCAGGGCATTCTCGTCAATAATTCCACCACGGGCACAGTTGATAATCCGGGTGGTGGGCTTCATCTTTGCCAGGGATTCGGCATTAATTAAGTGCAGCGTTTCTGGAGTCTTTGGAATGTGCAGAGTTATGTAATCGGCTTCCCGGAAAAGCAAATCTAGCTCCACCAGGCGACAGCCCAGTTGCTCCGCCCGTTCCGTGGAGATAAAAGGGTCGTAAGCCAGCAATTTCATGCCCATTGCCTTAGCAACCGTGGCAACATGGGAGCCGATTTTTCCCAAACCGACAACGCCTAGCGTTTTCTTGTAAACTTCCGTTCCAGTAAAGCGCTTGCGATCCCACTGGCTGTTTTTAACGGACTGGTTCGCCTCCGGGATGTGGCGCGAGAGAGCTAGCATCATCGCGATCGCGTGTTCCGCCGCCGCGATCGTATTTCCTTCTGGGGAGTTGACGACCACAATCCCCTTGCGGGTAGCAGCTGGAACATCGACATTATCGACGCCCACACCAGCACGCCCAACTATCTTCAGCTGCGTTGCAGCCTCAATTACTTCCTTAGTGACGCGCGTCTCAGAGCGGATCATCATGGCGTCGTACTCTGGCACAATTCGCACCAGTTCTTCTGGAGAAATACCAGTTTTAACGTCAACCTGGGCAACTTGGGAGAGAATTTCTATTCCAGCAGAGTCAATCGGGTCACTGACAAGAACCTTGGGCATGATCGGCAGGTAGGTCTAAATGGGCTTGTTCTACACGCCCTGCAATCCAACGAGCGAAACAGTTAAATACACAAGTTCGCACTTCGGCAGAGGCGCTCCATAGCGGTCAAATCGTGTCGGCATTAGTTGATAGACAGTTTTGCCTCCCTCGTGAAGAGGAAGACTTGCCGCAGTACGTAATTTTAACTGTAAAGCGGCTGCCACACTCTGCGATCTCCGAAATCTTTTCACCTCCCACTCCTGAATTGAGGCTGATTTTTTGTTCAACGGGCACGTTAAGCTTATTGCTGATTGAACTAGAAGAACGCCGATCACATTAAGATGAACTATCTCGTCGCCGTACTACAAGACCGCATCCAGGCAGAAGAAGCCTACTTAGCCTTGGAAAAACAAGGCTTACCCATCAAACAAGTAAGCATTTTGGGCAAGGGGTATAAGAGCGCCGATGAATTTGGCCTAATTGACCCCAATGAGCAAGCTGGTAAACAAGCAAAGCTGATGTCCTACTGGCTGGTGCCGTTTGGATTTTTTGCTGGTGCTACCTTCAACTTAATCACGGGTTTGAATACCTTTCCTTGGGCAGGTGAAATTGGCAATCCTATAATTGGTGGTATTTTGGGTGCTGCTTCTGGGGCATTGGGCAGCTTTTTAGTTGGCGGCGGTGTGGGTTTGGTTTTTGGCGGTGGTGATGCCTTACCCTATCGCAACCGCTTAAACGCCGGGAAGTACCTGATTGTCGTTCAAGGTCCTGAAAGTCTAACACAAGAGGCCACGCGGATATTACGCCAGTTTGAGCCGGAAAATCTCCAAGGCTACGTTGAGCCAGATAGCCTGTAAGCTTCCCCCCGACTTGATGCGCGGGGCTTTCATCTGCTCTTGTTGCGCGATACGTGCTACGCACACGCTACGCGATCGCAACGATACAATCAAAAAAGTTTTTGCACAAAGCTTTACAACCATGCTGCCGAGAGAAGATCTGCTCAAAGGGGTTGAAAATCGAGACACTGCAACTCGTATCATCGATCAAGCTGAACAGGCGATTAAAACCTGGGAAGTTGTTGCGTGTGATTTTCTTTCTCCCCCAGAACTTGCTGAAATTCAGCAGATGTTCGCGCGTCTGACGGAAGTGCAACTGATCGCAGGAGGGGGTTATCCGCAGGCGGAACGACAACGCCTCGCGATCGCCCGATCAGAACTGCCCCTCGACTCATCCCAAGTGCCCGTTGCCGCCCTAGAAATAGCTGGTAACTTTCTTTTTGATCCAGTTACTCACCGTGACTTTCTGGGCGCCATGCTGGGATGTGGCATTGTCCGAGACAAGACGGGTGACATCATTGTACTGGGAGAGCAGGGGGCGCAAGCAATTGTCGTTCCAGAGATGGTGGAGTATCTGGAGACACACTTAACTCAAGTGCGATCTGTGCCGGTGAAAACTAGGCGCATCGAGCTGAGTGAGCTAAAAATTCGCGAACCCAAAAAGAAAGAATTGACGACAGTAGAAGCGTCAATGCGCCTAGATGCAATCGCTTCTGCTGGCTTTGGTATGTCTCGCAGCAAAATGGTTGAATTCATTTCTGGTGGGGATGTCCGCGTCAACTGGAAAGATATTAATCAACCCAGCCATATTGTTAAATCCGGAGATTTAATCGCCATTCGCGGCAAAGGACGCCTGGAAGTTGGAGAAGTCGCAGTTACTAAAAAAGAACGTTACCGCGTCCAACTAACACGATTTATGTAGAACCATCGGTAATTATGCGATCGCACCATCTGCCAATGGGCATAATTACATAAGTAGATATGGTTTTTTATGACTCTTTTTCAAAATCTTCCTTTTAAATCCCGCCAAAAAAACAACCAGAACGGCTCCGGGATTCACTCCTCGATCCCAACCCAGCCCGGAATAGTGCCACCCCCATCAGGAACGCAGCAACCACAAGCGAAAACACTCGCCGAACTAGAAAAAGAACTAGAAATGCAGGCGCAGTTTGTTCCTACTCGCCCCCATAAGCAAAGCCGACCGATAAAAGCTAAGGGCGGTTTACTGGGAAAAATCAAATTGGCATTGATACTCATTGGCGTGCCTGTTGGTTTATTTTGGGTTGTGGGTTGGGTGGCCAACCAGCCCGATCCCACGATTCGTCGCTTCGTGGCACAGAAGGCTCCTATTCTGCTGTTGCCCAGTTACAGAAGCATGGAATCTGAATATCGGCAGGCGCTCACCTCAGTTGAGCAAGCCGATCAGTTGGTGAACAACGCCACCAGCGCAGCGGACTTAGATCTGGGTGAACAGAAGGTAAAAGAGGCACAAAAACATCTCGATTCCCTGCCGATAGACTTTTTAACCGCTTGGCCAGAATACAGATCTTGGTGGTACGATTGGCGGTTCAACATATATCAATTCCAGGCAGACCGCCAAAAGATTGGGCAGTTGGGAGCCAAGGTGTTTCAAGAAAAAAATGCTCAAACTTTATTATTTAATGGTGAACAGGCACTAAATACCGCAAAACAGCAGTATCAACAGGCATCAACAACAACAGATAAACAGATAGCGATCGCCTCCTGGCAAGCAGCAATCGACCAGCTAGAGCAAATCACCTCAGAAACGCTGGCAGGAAAAACAGCACAAAAAAAACTGGAAGCTTATAAGCGCGACTTTAAAGAAATTGTGGGTCTTGCGGCTGGGAATGAACGCATTAGCACTTTAATCGAAGGAGCACGGCAGTTTTCAGCGCAAGCAGCTATTGCCTCTCAAAATCCTCCCCATACCGTTGCCCAATGGCAACAGGTTGAAAGCTTATGGCAAGAAGCAATTACTCGCCTCGAACAGATTCCCGCAGAAGATTTGGCAGGCTATGCAGAGGCGCAGAAGTTACTTGCACAAGACCAGTATAATTTGGGGCAAATACAGATAAGACGGAAAGCTGAAGCGGACTCTGTAGCTGCGCTGGAACAAGCACAAAGCCAAATTCAAAGCTTCCAAGCTTCAACTCCCACAGATGCCAAATCTTTAGATCGCAACCGCACCATTAGTCAGCTACAGGGAATTATCAATCAACTAGAAAAGGTTCAATCCGGTACAACGGCTTATTTAAAAGCCCAAGAGCTGCTGCTATCTGCAAAGAATAGCCTCAAGCAACTTCAGCAGTAGAAATGAGTAGCGGTGTTGGTGTCTATTTTACGAGCGCGGTAATTTTAGCCGCTAGCTATAGGGGAAGCGGATTAGGATGCAGCGCCTTTTTGTACGATAAATAGAGAGGGTACAACACTTGTCAAAGTAGGCAGTACGTTGTTTTCCGTAACACGCTGCCCGATCCCGCTGGCTTGCCCACGTCCGCGATCGCGCTATTGACATGACCCGATTTTCAACTAGCTACTGCACAGATTGTTGGAGCGTCTGGTGGCGTCCTGGCAATGCCGCTGCGACATTGAACCGAGAAAGATCTTAATGAGCATCCTGACTTCCATCCTGGCAGACTTGCTGCAAGCCATGCCCCAACTGAGGCCACAGCTTTATTTCAAGTCTTCTTTAACCGCACTCTCCCATGCGATGGAAGATCAGGTTTTGGCTGGCCCAGATCGACCCTTAGTGATTGCCAGCTTTCAACGAGAGCGCTTCTATCGTCAAGAAGCTCACCGATACCGACGCATTGCAGAGCGGACACCTCAGGTATACGTACTAGCAGCACCGGAAGCCGAGTTCAAGAGTGCCTCGGGTATCTACGAAACTGTGGCTTTCGAGCCAACAGATCCACTTAGTAAAGAGTGGCATTTAGTCGTGGTCGGGCAACAATACTCTACCTGCCTGATTTGCCGAGAACGACCAGCACCAGCACCGGATAGTAAAGAAGCCTCTGAGATGGAAGCAGCACGACGGTTTGAAGGAATCTGGACCTTTGAAAGACAAGCGACATCCATTGCTGTTGAACTCTTACTAGAGCGGATTTTGGCTTATCGGCCGGAGCTGGCAGACAAAATTCAGCAGGCGCGAACCCAGTTTTTAGGTGTTTCGCCCCCAAATGTAATTCAGAAGTTAGGGGCTAGTGAGAGTAAAAGCAAAAGAAAAAAAGCAAAAAAAGAAGAAATTTTGCCTTTCTATGCAAGCTCTTTACCTTCTGAGCAACCCCCAACTACCAATCCAGCCCCCTTTGTGGAACGCCTAGTGGCATACCTACAGGTCGGTCAGTATAAATTGCTCAAAGCTTATCGCTCTATAGCCGCTCAGGAACAAAAAGAACGGCTGGTGAACTCAATTACTGCTGCCATTAGGCGATCGCTTAACTCAGATGAAATTATGCAAGTGGCAGTGCAGGAATTGGGGCAGTCGCTCAATGCTTTCCGGTGCCTGATCTACTGCTGTAAGGCAACTGATACCACCGCGACGATCACAAATGAATTTTTGAGGGCAGCCGATGGAGACGATGCACTCTTCGCCGCCACATTAGGGCAAAGCTGGCCTTTGCAGAACAATGCTCTATTTCAAGAGGTTGTACAGCAGCGGGAGCCGGTTTATGTAGCCGACACCCAGGCAGACCCCCGCCTGATTAATTCCGCAACCTTGCAGGCTCTGGTGCGGAAATTTTCCATTGGCTCCTGGCTAATGGTGCCAGTGTTGTATAAAGATGCGCTGCTGGGGATGGTAGAGTTGCACCACTGCGGTTCACTCCAGCACGAGTGGCAAGAAGACGAACTCGCACTCGTAGAAGCGATCGCCACCCAAGTCGGAAGCGCCCTAATTCAAGCAGAAGCCTATGCCAACTTGGAAGACCTCAACCAACAGCTAGAAGCCCTCGATCGCACCCGCGCCAACTTAGTAGCGATCACAGGTCACGAACTACGCACCCCTCTCTCTACGATTCAGGTCTGCCTAGAGAGCCTCGCTAGCGAACCCGATATGTCCTTAGAGTTGCGGCAGGTGATGTTAAATACCGCTCTTGCCGATGCCGAGCGCATGCGTAAACTCGTCCAAGACTTTCTCACCCTTTCCCGCCTGGAAAGTGGTCGGGTGGAATGGCATCCGGAACCCCTATCCCTTCAAGAGTGCATCGACTTGGCACTCAGCGGTATCCGCGCTCGCCGCTCTGATGTCCAATTGCCAGAAATTACAACCCAAGTTTCACCCGATGTACCCCTAGTGCGAGCGGATGGCGAATGGCTTGTGGAGGTTCTTACTAAACTACTAGACAACGCCTGCAAATTTACCACCACTCAGGGAAAGGTAATGATACAGGCTTCTAGCAACGGCAGCTCCATGCTAGAAGTCACTGTAGCCGATACAGGTCGGGGAATTGAACCTAACGGGCTAGAAGCAGTCTTTGACCGCTTCTATCAGGAAGAAGGTGCCCTGCGGCGAACCACCGGCGGCACAGGTCTGGGGCTAGCAATTTGCCGTCAAATTGTCAACAATTGGGGCGGCGAAATCTGGGCAGAGTCAGCGGGTAAAGATCAAGGCAGCGAGTTTCACTTCACCATCCCAATTGTGACTGGTCGCCCAGAACCAAAGAGGTCAGGAAAGAGAAGGGGGGATGGGATGGTGGGGTAATAAGCTCTTACACATCTGGTTTGCTCTGGAGAGACTGACACGGGGACGGGGGGAAAGGGAGACACGGAGAGGGGCACGAAGTTGATTTATAACATTATGAATGGGAAGTTAAATGTGAAATAGCTTATAAGAAGTAAAAAGTTGAGCTTCGCCACTCTCCCGGTTTCCGGTGTCCACTTCGCCTTTCTTCATCTAGCTATCGAAAGTATGCTGATAACCCCCGCGTTTTAACCTAAAGATGAAAGCTATAGAACTGTTACAGTTCTTGACAAGGTTGCCAGACATACCTGGCCTCAATGATAGGATGCCCTAAAACGTTGAGAAACAAATCTATGGCACAACAACTTACTGGACAAACCCCCGTATTTGGTGGCGGTACCGGGGGCTTGCTGACCAAAGCAGAAACGGAAGAAAAGTACGCTATCACTTGGACTAGTCCCAAAGAGCAAGTATTTGAACTGCCGACAGGTGGCTCCGCTATCATGCGGCAAGGTGATAACCTGCTGTACCTGGCACGCAAAGAATACTGCATTGCTTTGGGCGGTCAGCAACTGCGAGCCAAGTTCAAAATTAACAACTACAAAATTTACCGAGTATTTGCCAACGGGGAAATGGAGTACCTGCATCCCAAGGATGGCGTCTTCCCAGAGAAAGTCAACGAAGGGCGTCCTTATGTGGGCAAGCGAGACCGGAAAATTGGCGACAACATAGAACCGTCTAAGGTGAAATTCAGCGGTACTTACACTTACGATTAACGCCTAAATCCAGAGGGAGATGCTAATAGTTTCGTGGTGTGCTATGCCATGATCCTAAAAGCTAAGCCTTAATCGCACTCATTACCCCCTAAGAGTAAGTAGGGTGGGCATTTCCCACCCTACTTACTGTTCGAGTTCATCGTTGTAACTATCGATTTGTTATTGACAGATATTAGAACTCAGCTTTAAATCTCTTATAGCGGTTGCCACAATAGTTAGGATAATCCCATCGATCAGTGAACTTATTGGCGCTCATCGTTCTAGCCCAACTTCTCCTAAGGCTCCTGACCCTGGCTATAAAACTTGGGTTCGGTGATAGGAGTACCGAATAAAGTGGGAGGCTTACGGCGAGAAAGCTAAAACCTAGAAAATCATGATTTTCCCCGATTTTTCTCAATTTTCAGTTCTAGCTCAACAGGGTAATTTTGTCCCGGTATATCAGGAATGGGTGGCGGATCTGGATACACCCGTGTCTGCCTGGTACAAGGTGTGTGCCGGTCAACCTTATAGCTTTTTGTTGGAATCGGTAGAGGGTGGGGAGAAGCTAGGAAGATACAGTTTTTTAGGTTGTGACCCCTTGTGGGTATTGGAGGCGAGGGGAAATAACACTACCCAGATCCACCGAGACGGCTCAGTGAAAGTCTTTGAGGCAGATCCATTTAAAGCTTTAGCCAGCTGCTTGGAACCTTATAAGCCGGTGAAGTTACCCCACCTGCCACCGGGAATTGGCGGGCTGTTCGGGTTTTGGGGATATGAACTGATTAGCTGGATTGAGCCGCGCGTCCCCATTCGCCCTGCATCCGAGGAGGATCTACCGGATGGGCTGTGGATGCAGGTGGACAATTTAATTATCTTTGACCAAGTTAAGCGCAAAATCTGGGCGATCGCATATGCAGATTTGCGTCTATCTGGTGGGAATATTGAACAAGCTTATCGGCAAGCGTGCGATCGCGTCACCCACCTAGTGAGCAAGCTTCAGCTGCCCCTTGTCGGTGAGGAAGTTTTGTTAGAATGGACGCCTCCAAACCCAACCTCCCCTAACCAAGGAAAGGAATTAACATACACAAGTAACACCACGCGATCGCAATTCTGCGCCAACGTCGAAAAGGCAAAAGAGTATATCAAAGCTGGGGATATTTTCCAGGTTGTCCTGTCTCAGAAACTTTCCACCCCCTATACTGGCGACCCCTTTGCCCTTTATCGTTCTCTGCGCTTAATTAATCCCTCACCTTACATGGCTTATTTCAACTTTGGGGATTGGCAGATTATTGGTTCCAGCCCAGAGGTGATGGTGAAGGCAGAGCAAACATCAGAAGGGGAAATAAGAGCAACTCTACGACCAATTGCCGGTACTCGACGCCGGGGGCAAACCCCCAAGGAAGATGACGCTCTTGCCCAAGAGTTGCTTCACGACCCCAAGGAAATTGCTGAACACGTCATGCTGGTTGATCTAGGTCGCAACGACTTAGGGCGCGTCTGTCGCAGTGGTGCCGTGAAAGTAGATGAACTGATGGTGATTGAGCGTTACTCTCACGTTATGCACATTGTCAGCAACGTAGTCGGAGAACTTGCCCCTGGCAAAACTGCTTGGGATTTACTCAAAGCCAGCTTTCCCGCCGGTACTGTCAGCGGTGCGCCTAAGATTCGGGCAATGGAAATTATTCATGAACTCGAACAATGTCGTCGTGGTCCCTACTCCGGCGTCTATGGCTACTACGACTTTGAGGGGCAATTGAATAGTGCGATTACAATTCGCACGATGGTTGTTCGCCCTCAAGAAGACGGCACACATACCGTATCAGTCCAAGCTGGTGCTGGTTTAGTTGCCGATTCTGACCCGGAAAAAGAATACGAAGAAACCCTTAATAAAGCTAGAGGTCTTTTAGAAGCGATCCGCTGTCTGTGCAGCTAACCGCGTTAATTCCTGACTTGCCGCTGCTGATTGAGTCGGCAGCGGTTGCATAATTACCGCCTCAAACGGCACAACGCCTCTGCCTTCACTGTTGATACAGCGAGCGGCCACCCGCGATAAATCTAAGTTTCTGGGGGGAATGTAGGGCCCCCGGTCATTGATCCGGACGATCGCAGACTCTCCGTTTTCCAGGTTTGTGACTTTGAGATAGGTATTAAAAGGCAGGGAGCGATGAGCCGCCGTTAGTTCATACTGGTTATACGTTTCCCCGTTCGCGGTTAAGCGCCCATGAAAATAGTCTCCATACCAGGAGGCAAAGCCCTCAATTTTCGCTTCCGTTTCCACTAAACCGTACATAAGGCTTTGAGCTTCCGTTAGCTTTAAAGGGGGAGCATCCAGGGCAGTGCGAAGATTATTTACCCATTCGATTGCTAATAGTTGAGGATTGCTGTTTAGCTGCGAAGCTAGGGCGTCATGAATTACAAACAAGACGCGATCGCCCATTTTCCCAGCAGGCATTCCATTGTCTAGGGCTGGTTGCAGTTGAGAGGCATTTAAATTCGAGTCTTGGAGTAGATTCGCCAGTTCCTGCGCTATCAGATTGGCTCGCTGTTTCTCAGGCATTTGAGCAATTAAATGCCCTTTCACCCAGACTTGAAATAACTCCTGGTTGCGATTAGGAGAGGTTTTTTTGGCAGCCGCACCGCCTGATAGAGATTTCAAGTACAGCCTAAACCCTGGTAGCGCACGGGGTTTATTAGCGACAAAGGTTTCAGAGGCTTGGTTGACAGATTTAGTGCTGACAACGACAACAGGCGATCGCTTAGCGTCTTGTTCCTCGCCTTTAGATCGGTGAAATAAATTCTGTAAGTTATGCAGAATTTTCTTAGCGCGGCTATTTTGTAACACCTTACTGGGAGATTCTTCAACCAATGAAGTGTAGCCTGTCGGGTATGGGGCGTCTGGTACTACAGACAGGGAATTATCTTTTTGCTCTGATACTGGGCGGCATAATGAGTTTTCTATCTCATTTAGCCCTGAGGAAGAGAATTTAGTTGGTTTAGCTGAATTAAATTGAAACCGAGAGTCCCCATTATGCTGAAAACCGATAGAAGAAACAGCTGCACGATAGTAGTTAGAAAACCAGACACCTGTCTGAGGCTGTGCCGGAACAACTAGGGGAGTATATTTTTGGAGCGGATTACCAACAGCTGGCAAAACTATAGCAGGTCTTGCAGTGGATAAATAGTTGGGAACCCTTAATAAGCCCTGGCTAGAGGCTAGAAGACAACCAACCCAGGAAGTGAGCCAAAAAAGTTCAAAAAATGGCATAGGCAGTATAATTCTAAAGAACTCTGTACCCTTGCTTTAGTAATAATTATTTAGTATATAGAATACGCTCGTGAGAATATCTGCCTAGGGGGTGAATTCCTTTTGTATTGGTGATCCCAGCGAGATAATAGTACATAGCCTATTAAAAATTATTCTTAATAAACTTTTAGAGTTAATCAACTAGAGCTTATTTATGTCAAGATAAAAAAACAACTTGTTTAGTGTAAAACTCTGTTAAAAGTTCAAAAAAATGTTGTTTTAATAAATGTATTCGTATGCAAATATTAAAAAGTAGTTAGGGCTGTCAACTGCGAATTTGCCAAAACTATAAAAAAGTCTAATGTAGTTTGTGGTAAAGTAGCAAAATATAAGCAGTATTTAATATTATTATGAGTATTCTATTACACATCACCAAACGCGAACAATGGGAAGAGGCAAAACTAACAAAAAGCTATTGTGGCGATACGTTAGATTCAGAAGGGTTTATCCATTGCTCGACGCCGCAGCAAGTTATTAGAGTAGCTAATACTTTGTTTCAGTACCAACGCAGGTTAGTTCTGCTTTGTATTGAATTTAACAAAGTTGAGCCTGAAATTAGATATGAAGGGTTGGACGGCGGGGAGCGTTTTCCTCACATTTATGGACATTTGAATATTAATGCTGTGGTGCAAGTGCTGAATTTTGAGCCAGGTGAAGATGGCTTGTTTAAATTACCAGGTGATATGGTTGGGAAAGATTTATACGATTGAAATCACGGCTACATAAACAAACCCTGTTGGTATAGGTTGGGTAAGGAATTGTACCCTTGACTAAGAGTTGAGCTGAATCGTCATTCAGTAATAAAATTGACTATTACTATTCATAGCTACCTTTCTTACATTAGGAATAATAGAGGTAATTAGTTTTTCACTACTATTTATTGAAAATCAGTATCTATGCAAGCTTTCAATTTTTCCACTAGAACCTGTAGATGAGGTTGCTGGAGCATACTAATGTGGTTTCCAGGAACTCTATAAATTTCTAGGTCGTTGACAGTTCCCTTATCCCAACCAGCTCGAGGAAAAAGAAAATGACTAAGTTTTATATAAAAAGGAGTATCACTAGCTAAAAATAGTGCGACTCGACCTAGGTATGGTTGTCTAGGTAGTTTTGTATTACTTCCTGTACTAAAAATGGACGATTCTGCTTTTGTTGTATTTTGTTTGGGGATAAATCCTTTAGAGTTTTGGTATTTTTTATAAATTTTATTTACTTTTGCTGATATATATACAAGCTTATCTTTCCAAGATAATACAGAAAGATTGGACAATTGATAATAATATATTTTAAAAATAGATTCAATATATTTTTTGTAGAATTTATAAAGGGGGTGAGAGCCGTTGCCGGGTCTATCTAACAAAACTAAAAGTTCTACTTTTTTTCTTTTAGCTTGAAGTTGTTGGGCAATTTCAAAAGCTACGGAACATCCCCAACTATATCCTACTAATAAATAAGGTTCTTGAGGCTGTACAGTGAGAATGTCATTAACGTGGTAGCTGGCAATTGCTTTTACATCTTGTTCTGTAAATTTTTGCAAAATATAACCCGATTCCAATAAATAGATGGGTTGACTTTCGCCAAGATGTTCCGCAACCGAAGCAACTTCATGAAAACCATTAGCACAGTAAAACAATGGCGGCTTCACACCGTTGGAATTCAAGGCAACCATTAAGGAGTCAGGTCTAGGTCGGTCTCCTAGACGACCTGCTACAACAGCCAACAATGTACGATAGTCCTCTAGAGAAAGCTGAGGATACTTTTCAGACCAACTGCTAATTACTTCTTCCTGAGGGTATTTTTTACCTCTATATTTTGGTTCTTCTTGGAAAGCAAGAGTAATTTCCTCAATAGTAGTTAGCTGAAACAAAGCAGTGATAGGAATTTTTCGCCCGAAAGCTTTTTCAATTTCAGCAACCATACGAATAGTTAACAAAGAATGTCCTCCCAACTCAAAGAAATTATCTCTCACACCAATTGGCTTAATTCCTAAAATATTTTCCCAAATTATTGTGAGTTTCACTTTTAAATCATTCCGGGGAGCAACCAACTTATTTTCTTGTACTTGAGAGTTGACCTCTGGTGCAGGCAAAGCACGAAGGTTAACTTTACCATTGGGGGTGAGGGGGAGTACATCTAACAGCACGAAATTTGATGGCATCATATAAACGGGCAACTTTGTCTGGAGTAAGCCCCGCAGCTCTGAGGGTAACTTGGCATAGTGGTCTACCAAAATTGAGGGACTTATGAGGACTATATAAGCTACTAGGCGCTTATCTCCTGGAATGTCTTCTCGTGCTACAACTACAGCTTCTCGCACATCGGGATGTTGCCTCAAGGTTGCTTCAATTTCTCCTAGTTCGATACGGAAACCGCGAATCTTCACCTGATTATTAAGCCGACCAAGAAATTCAATGTTGCCGTCAGGAAGATAGCGTACTAAATCTCCACTTTTGTATAGTCGAGAGTTAGGTTCATCGCTAAAGGGGTTGGGAATAAATTTCTCTTTAGTTAAGTCGGGACGGTTGAAATAGCCCCTGGCTAAACCAGAACCTCCAATGTATAGCTCCCCTGGAATGCCTATAGCAACAGGCTGTAAGTGGCAATCTAATATATAAACTTCACTATTACTAATCGGTCTACCGATGGAAACTGAATTTTTTAGCTGGCTATCAGCGTTAATTAAGTAGCAGCAGGTAAAGGTTGTATTCTCTGTAGGACCGTAACCATTAATCAGCTGGCACCCAGGTAAATTTTGTCTAAATTTTTGGACGTGGGCAACTGAGAGAACATCACCCCCTGCTAAAAGTTGGCGCAGTGGTTTTAAATCTTCAAGTCGCTCATCCACCATGAGGTGAAACAAACCTGCTGTCAGCCACAGGGTTGTCACCTGATATTGCTTAATCGCGGCTCCCAACTCGGCCAACGAGGGCTGTGATGGTGGCATGACCACCAACTTAGCTCCATTAAGGAGACATCCCCAAATTTCCCAGGTGGAAGCGTCAAAGGAAATTGGAGCCAGTTGTAGAAAGACTTCGGCGGCACTGAGGCGAGCATAATTGGTGTTTTTCACTAACCGTACTACCCCTCGATGAACCACGCTTACCCCTTTGCTGGTTCCTGTCGAGCCGGAGGTGTACATCACATAAGCTAGATTTTCAGCCATGACTTTAGTTGCCAGGTTTTGTTCACTGAACTGAGCAATTATGGCCTGGTCTGTGTCTAGGCAAACTAAATTAATGCTGGGTTCAGGAATTTGATTTAAAAATCGTTCTTGAGTCACCAAAATTTTTATTTGGGTATCGGATAACATGAACTGCAACCGTTCTTTGGGATAGGCTGGGTCTAGGGGGACATAGGCTCCACCTGCTTTAAGAATCCCCAGCAGTCCTACTACCATCTCTAGGGAACGCTCTACATAAATTCCGACTAACGCTTCTGGTTTTATTCCTAAATTATGTAAATAATGAGCTAATTGATTAGCTTTTTTATTTAACTGCTGATAAGTCAGTTGTTGATTTTCAAAGATAACGGCTACAGCATCGGGAGTTCGTTCTACTTGTTCTTCAAATAACTGATGGATACACTTATGCTGAAAATACTCAGTTTGGGTCTGATTCCATTCCACTAATAGTTTTTGTTCTACAGGAGTGAGCCAAGGCAGATTTGAAATAGGCTGATCTGGGTCGGTAACAATTCCTTCTACTAAAGTTTGGAAGTGACCGACCAGGCGAGCGATTGTGTTTTGCTCAAACAAGTCTGTGTTGTATTCAATCGTACCCTCCACCATTCCATCCTCTTCTTTAAGCAGAACGGATAAATCGAACTTAGCTTGGCTATCATCAAAAGCAAGTTTATAGCTACTCAGCAATAGCTCAGATTTTGTTACTCCGTGCGGATAACCGCTCAAAGCCAACCCTGGTAGTTCAAGAACTGCGTTGGGGGTATTTTGGAAGCCAAACATTACCTGAAAGAGGGGCGATTGACTGAGATCCCTTGCTAGACCGATCTCTTCCACTAATTTTGCATAGGGTACATCCTGATGTGAGTAGGCATCCAGAGCTGTCTGCCGTACACGTCCGAGCAGCTCTGTGAAGCTGGGATTACCGGACAGGTTGGTGCGTAAAACTAAATTGTTGATAAAGAAACCAATCAGTCCCTCAACCTCTGGTTGATTGCGACCGGCAATTGGAGAACCGATGATAATATCTTCTTGGTTGGTGTAGCGATAGAGCAAAACTTTAAAAGCTGCCAACAGTGTCATAAACAAAGTTGTTGCTGATTGCTGACTTAGTTGCTTAAGTTTGATGGTTAAGGGTTGAGACAGTATCAAAGGATATTGAGCACCCCGGTGGGTTTGAATCGGTGGACGCGGGCGATCCGTAGGTATATTTAACACGGGTAAAGAGCCGCTGAGTTGCTGCTTCCAGTAACTTAGCTGGGGCTGCAAAGCTTCTCTTTGTAGCAACTGCCGTTGCCATATGGCAAAATCAACAAATTGAATTGGCAGTGCTAGTAAGGGAGAGGAAGCACCTCTCAAAAATGCTGCGTAAAGCTGACTTAGTTCTCTACTAAAAATGCCGAGTGACCAGCCATCGCCAACAATATGATGCATGACGAAGAGTAGGACGTGTTCCCGCTCAGACAAACGGAAAAGAGTCATTAGCAACATCAGGTCGCTGGCAAGGTTGAAGGGCAGTTGTGCTTCAAGTTGAAGTTGTCTTTGCACCTCCTCGCTTTGTCTACATAGCGGCAATAGACTCAAATCAATCAATGGGAGTTGAAACTTAGGAGGCTCTTGAATAACTTGTACAGGTTTACCATTAATGCTATGAAAGGTGGTTCTTAGGGTTTCATGACGATTAATAATATTCTGGACAGCTTGTTCCAGGGCAGTAACGTCAAGCTCGCCTTCAAGCTTGAGAACCCTGGAGATATTGTTAATGGCGCTTGCACCTTCGAGTTGTTCAATAAACCACAAACGCTCTTGAGCTAATGACAAATACCAAGCTGGCTGATTCGCAACTTTGCCCCAACTGTCAGAAAGGGTAATAGAGTATCTTTCTGTTTCAGTTTCTGTACGTTTAGGAATGGTTTGGGTGCGCTCTTTGCCGGTTTTTCCGCTTTGCTGAAGGGCAGCCTTGATCAAGGCTTGCTGTGCAGGTGAAAGGGATAAAAGTTTATGAGCAAGTTTATCTATTTGGTTCGACATGGCAACCTCAAATTCAGTATAGTTTGCAGCAATTACTGTCCTGGATAGGGGGCGTGAGGATCTACTGTGACATTTATGCAAGCAGCAGTTCCTGATGCGATCGCCCGTTCCATAGCTGGTTTTAGTTGTTCCGGGGATTCGACAAACTCCCCATGTTTTCGTTCGAGCAGCATTCGCTTCTCCGGCGACAATGCCGCAATTTTTGAAGCTAGGTTGTCAAATCTGTCATAGGTTATGGCGCTACGCTCTAATTCATAATTAATACCCGACAGATAAATACGGGGGCTTGAAGAATGATGCTTCGCTTTAATGTTTTCTCCATGACTAAAATTAGGGGCGCAAGATGTGAATGAACTAATTACGAATTATTTAGCTATTATTCTATTGTATTTGCCAGTAACTGCTCAACTTCTTCCTGTGAAAGATTTTCTACTTCTGAGAGAATGTCCATAACTAATGTTGTTTCTTCATCTTCAGACGTAATATTGACGATTTCCTCACTTAATTCAGCAACTGTTGGTTTACAGAACAAAGTTACATTGGGGATGTTAGCGTTGAACATAGTGCTAAGACGGGAAGCTACTTGGGTTCCACTGAGGGAATCGCCACCAAGAGCAAAAAAGTTATCGTGAATACTCACTTTTTCAAGTCCCAGCACTTCAACAATAACTTGGGCAATTACGCTCTCCAAAGCATTTTTGGGAGGAACGTAATTTCTCTGCATAACTTCAGCAAGTCGTTCAGCGAGTCCCACACGTTGCAGCTTACCTGTCGGCCCTTGGGGAATAGTATTGACAATTACAATTTGGCTGGGAACTTTGAAATCGGCTAGGCGCTCGAATAAAAACTGACGAATAGTTTGTTTAGTGCTTTGTGCTTCCTGTTTGAGGACAACGGCTGTAGCGACGTCCTCTCCTAATGTTGGATGAGGAACTGCAAACGTTACTGCTTGAAGAACATCGGGCAGTTCTGCGATCGCTTCATCAACTTCTAAAGGGTTAACTTTTTCCCCACCTCGATTGATAATTTCTTTTAATCGCCCGGTGATGAATAGATATTTATCTGAGTCTAGATATCCTTGGTCGCCAGTACGAAACCAGCCCTTCGTGAATGCGGCAGCATTTGCTTCGGGATGAGCGGTATACCCTAACATGACATTGGCTCCTCGAATCACTACTTCTCCGACTTCACCAGTGGCAAGCAAGTTATCCTCCTCGTCCATGATTGCCACTTCTGGCCCTGCTGCACGCCCGACTGACTTAGGTTTGCGTTTTTCAGGAGGAAGAGGATTACTAGCCATTTGATGAGCTGCTTCCGTCATGCCATAGGCTTCAATTACGGGAACATTAAAAACTTGCTCTAAATTCAACATTACTTTCACCGGAAGGGGAGCTGAAGAGGAGCGAATCAACCTTATGGGCCAGCGCTCCCCTTTTTCATTATTTGCCCCTACTTGTGTCAAAATAGCTTGGTGCATTGTGGGAACTGCTGAATACCAAGTTGGTTGAAAGGCATGAATCCAACTAAAAAACTTTGCAGCATCAAAACCAGGAGTGCAGACAACGCTTCCACCTGCTGTTAGAGAAGAAAGCAAGGCTCCGATTAAACCATGAATGTGAAATAAAGGCATTACATTCAAACAGCGATCGCTCTGCTGTAGCTCCAAGACTTTTGAGATAGTTTGAGCTGAGATGCAGAGATTTCGATGAGTTAGGGGAACCATTTTAGGGCGGGAAGTGGTGCCGGAAGTATGCAGGATCAACGCAATATCATCTGGTCTTGCCAGCTTAGGTTGAACTGAATGCTCTGCCGCCACCTGAAGGTCGAATATGCCAGCTTCTGCGTCCTCTGTGGGTAAAAGTTCAAGAACAGGAATCCGCTTGGCTTTGGCGACTGTACGAGCAGCTTCAGCAATTCCTGGCTGTACTATCAAGGCTTTGGCATTAAGGTCTGAAAGATAAAAGTCAAATTCCTCAGCCTGATAGCCTGGATTCAGAGGGGCACAGGTAGCACCAGAAGCGATCGCTAAAAAAGCCACAGCCATTTCTGGCCCATTAGGGAGAGCGATCGCAATCCGATCGTTACTGCCTAAACCCATGCTATTTAACTTGACAACTACCTCATTGATATGAGTTTGTAGGCGATGATAGCTTAGGGCAGTTCGCTCCATGGATGTGATGGCGATGGCGTCAGGTGTGTTTTCAACTTGATTTATAACAACATCGTAAACACAGTAATTTTCATGATTATTAATTAACCGTTCCATATTTTACTATTTTTTATCGTGTACATTTATTGGATAATAAAACAAAATTTGCTAGCGGTAAAAGAGTTTTATAAAAATGCAAAAATGATTTTCAAGATGACTATAGCTTCATAGGGTAAGCGCCATAAAAAAGCTTTGTTGGAGCAAGTTGCGATCCAGGCTGGTAGGATTGAAAAGGCACACGGCCTCAGCAGCTATCATTGCACAGTTAGAAGATTTGGGCGAGGCGTTGTTAGATTTCTATGCAACCACGGATTTAGCCGCTTGGTTAAAAGTTCGCAAGCAATAAACAAAACCTTTAAATATTCAGATGTTGGATTTAAAAGAGCGCTTGCACACTCACCTCACCCAGATAGTACGCGATCGCGACCCCTATCTTGCTGCCGCTGGGCATTTCTATGTCCAACAATATATCCGCCAACAGTTAGAACAGTGGGGAACAGTAGAAACCCATGAATTCCAGGTACGGGGCAAAACCCATCACAATCTCATCCTGAACTTACCCTTCCTTAATAAGGGCGGGTTGCCACCAATTTTAATCGGCGCTCATTATGACGCTGTACCCGGAACACCTGGCGCTGACGATAATGCCACTGGTGTTGCTGTGCTGCTAGAGTTGGCAAAAGCTTTCGCCGCAGAACCGACAAAATACCCAGTCCGATTCGTTGCTTTTGATATGGAAGAGTACGGCATGCTGGGTAGCCAGCAGTATGCAGCTGACTTGCGGCAACAAGGGCAACCGTTACGCTTGATGCTTTCCTTAGAAATGCTCGGCTACTGTGATCCTACCCCCGGTTCGCAACGCTATCCAGCTGGGTTGGAGCGGTTCTACCCCAATCGTGGCGATTTTATTGGTTTAATAGGCAATTTGCCTACAATTCCGGATTTGATTCACCTCAGCCGCAACATCCGTAAAGCTGGAACGCCCAGCGAATGGTTGCCAGTGCCTAATAGAGGTTTAATTGTTCCCCAGACGCGACTTAGCGATCACTCTCCGTTTTGGGATCGGGGTTATCGGGCAATGATGGTGACGGATACGTCTTTTATGCGAAATCCACATTATCATCAGGCGAGCGATCGCATCGAAACCCTCGATTTAGATTTTCTTACTGGTGTCTGTCGCGGTTTAACTAGCGGTATTCGCAGTCTGTGAAGACTTGCACAAGCAAAACTAATTTGACATAATTCTAATTAGATACACATCTAATTAGAATTGAGACTGTGGAACAACAGGAATTTCAGACCCTGCTGAGCTTCTTTAAAGTTCTAGCCAACGAAAGCCGACTGAAGATTTTGGGGATTTTGGCTAATCGGGAGTGCAGCGTAGAAGAATTAGCGGCAATACTCAAACTCAAAGAGCCGACCATATCCCATCATCTTGCCAAACTCAAAGAACTGAATTTGGTTAATATGCGCCCTGATGGTAATACTCATCTGTATCAACTGAATACAGAGGCTCTGCAAGACATTAGCAAGGAGATCTTCACCCCAGACAAAATGGCTTCTTTGGTCGGTGATGTCGAAGGTGAAGCATGGGAAAACAAGGTACTCAAAAACTACATTGAGGGCGATGGCGCTCCGCGCCGCCCGGAAGGCGAACGCAATTTCTCTGCCTCCAGCATACGCATCAAAGAGATCCCAGCGAGCCGCAAAAAGCGCCTAGTCATTCTCAAGTGGTTGGCAAACCAATTTGAGGTCGGGATTAACTACCCAGAACTTCAGGTGAATGAAATCATCAAGCACTACCATCCTGACTGCGCCACCTGGCGACGGGAGTTAATTGGCTCCCAGCTGATGCACAGGGAAAATGGGGTCTACTGGCGTCTGCCAAAAGTATAAGCAAAAGAGCGATCGCATCGATACCCTCGATATAGATTTTCTCACCAAATTCTGTCGCGACTTAACCATAGGTATTCGGCGTTTATTAAAGATTTGTTAGCGCGCGAAAGCAGCATTTATACCTTCTGGTGTGCAACTTCTATAGCTTCAGGGTGGCATCTGGGTGTTAAGCCAATCCAATGATTACGGCTTCTCCTCTCGCCGCAGCTTCAAGATAGAATTCTCTCCACCATTGAAAGTCATTGAAGTAGTGTTCCTCTCGATTCCCTGCAACCTCAAAAAGCACCTCTGGCTCTATATCTCTCAGCACCCTCGTGCCTTCTTGGACTAGCGAGGATGGCACCAGCGATAGCTGCTCGTCATATTCATCAAACAGCTGTGGTGCAAGCTCTTGGTCGCCGTACAAAAGCTTCTCTACGTAGCCTATACAATTGTCGAGTTGCCTTCTTTTCAGTTCTTGCGATAGCCGTTCTTCAATGACGGTTTGAGTGTTATCTAAATAGGCATTCGGCTCTGTTAACCCTGGATGAGATGTCTTTGCACGCTCTAATTCCATATAAAGTTCGTTCAGACACCGATCCACATCAGCTCTAGAATCGAATACTTCTTCATACTCAACTAGCCAATCGAGAATATCATCGAGTTCCTCTTTATCCAATTCAAAAATATAGAAAATCCCATTCCGGAATGGAGATAGCTCTCGAAAGATGGTGCTGATTGGCTTCTCAGTTTGAATACGCTTGAAAAGCGAGGTCTGTTCGGGCAGCGCTTGATAATAAATTGAGGTACCCATAAAGCAGGAATGCTATCACGAGAGAACCACTAATTAACTCTAGCGCTTTTTTGGATAGGGTCTAAAACGGTGGCTCCTCATTCACCTGCTCTTTGAACTTCAGCTGCAAGCTGGTAGTTATCTCCTCTTGTAGTGGTAACTGCTCAACTATATCTCCTAGTTCTTTCTGGATCTTTTGCGTCAGCGTCACCGGAAAATCTAGCTCAATACCCTCGGCTTGTGCCAATCTGGCTAGCTCATCAAACGAAACTTTCTTCGTGGTTCGCTGGTAACTGGATAGCTCGAAAGACTCGGTTGCTGAAAGATTCTGAGCCTGCATTGCTTTTTTGATGCGATTTTGGAGATGCTCCATTTCCGTATTCAGCAGTTTCCATTGATGCTCAATTGACCGATAGCGTTGGGTAAGTGCGGTTAAATCTTCTGTTGCTGGATCGCGATCGCTCATCTGGGTCAGCTGCAACAACTGGCGATGCACCTGAGCCACATATACTGGGTCCATCTTCGCGTAGTGCAGCTGGCTTGTCGTCAGAGGACGCCTACCCCAATCACTGCCTTGCTCATCCTTATTAACTCGTGGGAATAGACACAGTTTTTCTGCCAAGGTTTTAAGTTGTAGATTTGGTAATGGCAACAAGTAATAGGGAATTTTTTTAGCCATTTCCCAAGTACAGGTGATATTTTCAGCTTTATTCTTGCCCAGAAACTTGATGTCATAGCTGGCGTTGTGGAAGACTTTCTCAATTGCTGGATTGACCATAATTTGGTCAATAAAATCTGCCGTTAGTTCAGGCTTGTCTAATACGTCTAGAATTGAGACGCGCTGACCACTCAAATCAGTAGGACTATGCAGCACTTGAATAATAGATAGCCTGGGATTGCGAGTTTTATAGTCAGCCACTTCTGTATCAACCCAAAGCCTTCGCATCTGGGCATAGTCGGCAATCAATTCTCTTATGTCCTCAGCTTCTGTAAAATATGCCATAACCAGATTTTTTATTTTGGTTGTAAACATCAGCTTGTCAACCATTTTAACTATATAGAAGGTTCTCATTTTAAATAGTTATCATTGGCAATGCATCTTATTTATTCAATTTTTGCTGCTTGAGAGTCATCACTATAGGCACTAGCTTGGGAAGAAAGCGCAATCAAATCTTCAAGGTTCCGTCGCATTGTTCCACAAATAGCATCTAATGGCAGATCATTTGCGTCGTGACCGAACGGATTTTCGATTTCAACTCCAATTTCTTCAATTCCAAACAAAGTAAAACTAATCAAAGCTACAATCGGGCCTGTTCCCCAGGTTAAGCTATTAACTAACTGAAACGGCAAGAGCAAACAATAAATTAACAATAGTTGCTGGAGATGAATAGCATATGCTAAAGGCATAGGAGTTTTCAAAATGCGCTCACAGGCACCTAACACATCTACCATACTATTCAGCAGATCGTGCAAAGCGTTCAACTGATATAGGCTAATGCACTTACGGTGATACTGCTGTTGTAGATAATCCCCTATCCAGAAAGCAATTTCTAGCGGAGGGTTATTCATCGTTTTCAGCTTAAAATAGCGGGAGGGTGACATTAATATTTCTAGTTCGCTATTTACAGGCTCTGACCTTAAATGTAACTTAGTCGCAACTGCAAAAGCTACTAATAGTCTTAGTGTTGACTCTTTATTAGCTCTATCTTCAGGTTCTTTTTCCTCAATAGCTACCCAAATTAGACGAGCTAAATTACGAAGGTTATTAACTAAAGTACCCCAATTTTTGCGCCCTTCCCAAAAACGCTCATAAGCTGTATTCGTCCTGAAAACTAATAATAAACCTAAAACAATACTAGGAACTACACTTTCCAGATTTTCCCAAACTACTGGAAATTTAAAATAAAAAAGTACTGATATAAAAAAACCGAACATCCCACATGCTATTACTCGCTTTAAAATTGCTGGTATAACTGACCCTTTTAACGTTAAAACTAATTTAAACCCATGCAGTTTGTTGATATCCATGAACTTTCCACCTTTTAGTTTTTGATTAGCTCCTATCCCAATTGGCACAGCCAGGATAGATAAAATTAGCTCATACCTCCTGATAATCTACAACCAATAGCCTTTTTGAGAGAATAGAGGGGTCGCCTCAACATTGACGGTAGTTGAGAATCAGATTACACTAATATTACGCGTACTAAATAAATATTTAGGAGTTAAAATGGTTTCTCCCTCAGTTAAGCAGAAGCTAGCAAAAGGATGGCAGGAAGTATTGGCTCCTCACAGCTTGGGCTACCGAATTAAGCTCCTGTCTCAACTGCTCGCTCGCAACTTTCAAGAGAAATTAGAGCCATTTGACTTAACTCCCTTCCACTGGGTTGTGTTGTGCTGTTTGTGGGAAGAGGATGGTCTACCTACCTCTAGTTTGGGGGAAAAACTGCAACAGGTGGGAGGAACCTTAACAGGTGTTCTAGACCGGATGGAGGAACGGGGGGTAATTCGCCGGGAACGAGACACGCGCGATCGCCGCATCTGGCGCATCTGGTTGACAGAAGCGGGAAAGCAACTAAAAACAGAATTACCACCAATTTCAATGGAAATTCGCGATCGCGCTATGCAAGGCATCCCCCAGGCAGAGCGCGAACTATTTTCCGAACTTGTTGATCAGGCGATCGCAAATCTCTCTTAGCTTCCCAAGGATAGATAGCCAATTAACCCGGTTGGTAGATGGATCTCAATTAGTCTTGGTCAATAATACGTATACAAAAGCCAAGTTTACTTTTATAAACAGTGCCAATATTACGCCCTCTAAATAAACGGTTCCTTATTAACCTGCTTTAGCGTCTCGTAACATAACTCGCTTCAAAAGTGAACAACAATGGAACGCTTAAACACGGCATTACTTAAGGAACACAAAACCATCGCTGAAGACGAGGGGGCAATTGAAGAGGTGCAGCCCCATGCCAGTGTAACCAAAGTTAAAGAGAACGTACTGACAGAGGAGCAGCTGAAAACGCGACCAGATCTATCCCCTGATGCGAAGCAGGATAAAGAGGCAGAAACGCCGCCAGAGAAACCGCGCCGGGAGCGACCAATTATTTTAATTTTGGCGGGACTGGGTGTAAGAGCGATCGCCGCAGGCAGTTTTGGTTATCGCTGGTGGCAATACGCCTCCACTCACCAGGAAACAGATAATGTCACCATTTATGGGCACATTCATCAGGTTAGTAACCGGGTTAATGGCACTGCCGCCGACGTACTGGTGAGGGATAACAAGCTAGTAATTCCAGATCAGCTGAAGTGAGCTGGGAAGTTAAGTAGGGCAAAAATTGAGGCGAGGTAAATGAAAATTATTCCTAATATACCAGCATTAAGATCGAGAAACTATCGTCTTTTTTTTGGAGGACAAGGAATTTCTCTGATTGGCACTTGGATGACCCAAGTCGCGACGATTTGGCTTGTTTATGAGTTAACAAAATCCGCTTGGCTATTGGGTTTAGTGGGATTTACAAGCCAAGCGCCCAGCTTAATCTTGCTTCCTATTGCGGGTGTTTTAGTAGATAGATGGAATCGCCATCGAGTGATAGTAATCACTCAAGTTCTGTCTATGCTCCAATCTTTAGCATTAGCAGTTTTAGCACTAACAGGTGTAATTAATATTGGGCATATTATCTTTTTAAGCTTATTGCAAGGGACAATCAGTGCCTTTGATGCTCCAGCTCGTCAAGCCTTCGTGCCAGAAATTGTCGAGAGAAGAGAAGATTTAGCTAATGCGATCGCGCTTAATTCTTCTATGTTTAATGGGGCGCGATTAATTGGTCCCGCCATTGCCGGGTTGCTACTTGCCACCGTTGGGGCTGGCTTTTGTTTTTTGTTTGACGGCCTCAGCTACCTGGCAGTCATTGCCTCTTTGCTAGCCATGAAGCTGAAGCCGATTAAAATAGCAGCGGCTACTACTAATCCTTTGCAACGATTGCAAGAAGGATTCGTTTATGCCTTTGGCTTTCCACCGATTCGGGCAGTAATACTCCTCCTGGCATTAGTCAGCTTCATGGGAATGCAATATACAGTTCTCGTGCCGATTTTTGCCACTAACATTCTTCATGGCGGTCCTGATACTCTCGGTTATTTGATGGCAGCTTCAGGCGTGGGAGCATTAGTGGGAGCTATTTATCTAAGTACGCGGCAAACTGTGCTGGGATTAGGTAGATTCATTGCTTTTTCCCCAGCCATCATGGGACTGGGGCTGATTGCTTTTTCTTTGTCGCGCGTTTTGTGGCTTTCTTTACTAATGATGGTGCTGGTGGGTTTTGGTTTTATTATGCAATTTACATCTACCAACACTTTTTTACAAACAATTGTTGAGGATGATAAGCGCGGACGGGTGATGAGCATATACACAATGGCATTTTTTGGCATGCTCCCCTTGGGCAATTTATTTGCCGGGAGTTTAGCAAGTCGAATCGGTGCTACCAACACATTAATCATAGCTGGCAGCTTTTGTATTTTAGGTTCCTTCCTTTTTTATAAACAGCTTCCAGCTTTAAGGCGCTTAGTCCTGCCGCTCTATGCCAAACTGGGGATCCCTACTAAAGTACATTCATAATTGTCTTGGAGGATAGTAAGCTGTTCTACATCTAGTTTGCAATGGTAGCTGAGGCGGCGGCGTGGGAAAGGGGAGACGCAGAGGGGGGACAAGTAAATTTATTTATAACATTATTTAGCCGTGACGTTAGCGAAGGAGAGCCGAAGAATGTAGCTTATGCGCTGGATGTGACGATGGACGAATTTGAGAGTAAACGCAAGCAAAATTTTATCTTCTGGGAATGGTTTCCTAGACCGGAAAATGTGCGCTACAGAAATGCCATCCAGGAGATGGACAAAACAATTTATAAGCTCTACTCAGCCCAGCATTTTAGTCTAGACGCGCTACTACCCTATCACTTTTATGCTTTGTTACAATCTTTAGCTCATAACATCTTTGGCAAAAGTAAATTTAATCGTTTATTTCAGCTGCATTTATTTGCATTCATCTGCGTTTCCTTAACCAGAACTAATATTTTTGCAAGAAGCCCAATCCAAAATCTAAAATATAATGGCTGGTGAAGTTTTTATCATTAGGAAGGGAACTCGGCTGAGCCTTCCCGCCGCCTTGCAGGTAGATGACACTGGAAGTGAGATGATCTCAGATGACGCAGATAGATAGAGATAAATAAGGGAGATGACGATGAAAATACTGATGGTATTGACTTCACACGACAAGCTCGGTGACACAGGCAAAAAAACTGGGTTTTGGTTAGAGGAGTTTGCTGCGCCTTATTATGTATTCAAAGATGCAGGTGCCGAAATTACACTGGCTTCTCCCAAAGGCGGGCACCCACCGCTTGACCCCAAAAGCGAGGAGCCGGAGTCTCAAACCGAGGCTACCATTCGCTTCCAGCAAGATAAAGAAGCGCAAGCAGCTTTAGCCAACACCCTGAAGCTGTCAAGTGTATCCGGCGAAGATTACGATGCCGTGTTCTATCCTGGCGGTCACGGCCCTTTGTGGGATCTCTCCGACGATTTAAATTCCATAGCTTTAATCGAAGCCATGTATGCCGCTGGAAAGCCTGTAGCTGCGGTTTGTCATGCTCCCGGCGTGTTTCGCAATACAAAATCTCCCGATGGTTCTCCTCTAGTACAAGGCAAGTCTGTGACTGGCTTTGCAAATACAGAAGAAGAGGCGGTTGGACTGACAAACATCGTGCCTTTTTTGGTAGAAGACGAGTTGAAAAAGAATGGCGGCAAGTATTCCAAAGCGGATAATTGGCAGTCCTATACAGTTAGCGATCGCAATTTAATTACAGGTCAGAATCCCGCCTCATCTGAAGCTGGAGCAAAAGCAGTTTTGCAACAACTGAGCATCGAAAGCAGATAGGACATGCTCAAAGAATGGGGAATAATTGTTAACATCAGATTTTGAGCAGCAATTCTCTGGTAATCTGCTCCCATTCCTGGTTCAAATCTGCTTTAAATTCTGGCTGAGCGCTGCGCCTGTACCAATAACGAGCATTGCTCAAATCGCCCTCTTTTCGGTGCAAGTAAGCGTGAACCCAAGCGCTTTCGGCATCGCTGGCATTTTGCACAATTTCATGCGCCCTGTTCCAATCCCCTTTAAACTCGTGCCATAGTGCTTGCAGTGCTTTAGGAAGTTCAGACGGGCATTGTTCTAATTGGATGAACTCGTTTAATGTCATAAGTAACTCAACTTAATTAAATGAAAAACTCATGTAGTTTGGGTTAAAGTAACTTGCATCCAAGCATAGCCAGAATTGGATAGATAACACTCACCTTCTACCCATTAAACTTCTACTCCCCTAAAGACGAGTCACTCGCTAATTTTTCTAGCTTAGTGCCGCATATTTTGCAGAACCGAGCATCTGCATCATGAGATGACAAACTACAAATAGGACAAAGTGTTTCTACCTGATTAGCAGTTTTTACCAATCGCTTAATTAAATCGCCTAACTGCCAAGGGATGAGAGCAATTCCCGTCAAAATCATTAACAACGTCATGAGGCGACCTATTTCTGAACTCGGAGTAACGTCGCCAAAGCCTACTGTTGTCATTGTTACCACTGAAAAATAGACTGCATCCAAAAATGTCCCAAATGCTTTAGGATTTACCGGATGCTCCACTTGATAAATTAAGCCTGAGTAAACAAAGATAATTGCAAATAAAGTAAATATTATCCGCGTTAAAATTGCACTATCTTCTGTACTGACGCGACCAAAGAAAGTTGTACCTTCTATGAACCGGATTAACCGCAAGATCCGAAACCATCGGAATAACCGGATAAAGCTGATATCTACTACCCCTAACAAAAATGGCAGGATAGCGAGCAAATCAATTAAAGAATACAAACTAAAAAAATACTTTAACTTTTTCTCAGCACACCATAAACGCAGTAAATACTCATAGGCAAAAAGTAATAAAATTGCAAAATCTATAGTATCGAGATTAATACGAACATAATCTGGAATCGGGTAAGTTTCTATAACAAAAATTGCTGAAGATAGTAGAACCAGCCCTGTAATTATGAGGTTTATCGCTTTCCCTGCTGGGGTTTCAATATCTTCTAAGTAAAAAGCAATCTTTTGTCGCACCAACATAAATAAAAGAAGAGGCCATGAAAGCGGCAGCAATGGAGATCTAGGGACAGAGGAGAATCTAACCTTTTATCAATCAACAATTACCACCTCATATCATGTCCGCTTGATTAGTTACAAATTGTAGGTTGGGTTAAACGCATTGCAACCTAACACCAAAAATCAATGTTGGGTTTCGTGGCTAAACCTAACCTACGCATATCGTAATTGTTTAAGCGGACAGGATATCACTTCTTCACCGCCAAAGAGGAAAGTTATGAGTTGTAAATTAAGTATTTCAACTCATAACTATTGCTGTACCTTGATTAAATCTCCGGCTTTTCAGAATGGGGATTTAACTCAAAACTATTAACCACTCTTCTATCGAACTACGGTTACTGGTGTTCCAATGCTTACCTGATTGAACAATTCTTGAACATCTTTGTTGTACATACGGATACAACCGTGAGAGGCGGCTGTACCAACTGACTTAGTATTCGGGGTGCCGTGAAAACCAATCCAATTTTTACCGTCTGTCCAAAAACCAATCCAGTAGCGCCCCAGCGGATTTGCTGGAGAACCGCCTGGAATAACCGCTCCCGTAAACGGACTCATCCAAGCAGGATCGCGATACATCTGATGCACTTTAAAACTTCCAGATGGAGTTTCCCAGCCAGCGCGACCCACTGCAATCGGATAGCTTTTAACCGCAGTTTTACCTCGATAGACGGTGACTCGACGGCGCTTGACGTTAATCTCTAAGCGAGTCACCTCAGTGGATGCAGCGGGAACATCATTGGTGAGAGCAGAAGCAGCATCGGGGAGAGCAGAAGCAGCATCGGGGAGAACTGTTGGTTCAGCGGCCAACAGCAGTAGGGGTTTAAAAAGCAACCCAAACATTATCATCAAGCCAAGCAGCCTTGATGATTGCTTGAGAGTAGTTAATTTTACTGCCACAGTTAAAATTTTAAGCCTCATATTTTTATTAAAGCAGAACCCGAAACTAGCTGCTTCGGGTTCTTGTTGAAGAGGAATTCAGTTTGGCAAAAACATCGTTATTCGACGATATTCAATGATTTTACCAGCCAGATTAATCTCCATGTTGTAAGTAATGAGCTTTACTGTGGTTATCGATGGCTCGACTCAGTTTCAGCACTTGAGTGCATTACCACAATGCTCGAACAGGTCTCGGAGTGGTTCTTGGAGTAGAGGGTGTACTTCCAGTGTTAGTTTGGCTGCTTGTAGAGAGGATGGGACGTACTAGTGCTAGCACCTCGTCTCTCGTAGCGTACCCATCAAAGGCTTCTGAGCTGAACGGAATAGGAGAACCTGTGCGATTCTCGTTGTAAATCACCTCACTTTGATTTGCAATCCAGGGCCGCACGTTGGTGCCCAGTAGATTCTCCCGCAAGGCTCGGATACCAGCAGCATGGCGAGCTTCTACACTATGAATTGCTAAAGCTCCAGCTAGCACTGGCTTAGCTGCGTCACCTGCTGCCAACAAGTTCTGCACTTGCCCTTTATAAGCTGCTGCTCCCAAATCCTCGACGTACTGTGCTGCTAGAAGTAAATCTGCGGCATTGGCAAATGGATTGCGACCTAAGATGGCGTTGTAGTTTGGGTTTTGGGGGATAGTAATGGCATTAGGATTGCCTCCCAAGGATGTCAAGACCGCTGATAGGTCAGTAACGTGCTGTACCTCATCTGCTCCATAGGAAACGAGCGCGTCTTTAGCTCTTTGGGGTAGGCTTGTCAATCTGCCGTTCTGAGCTTCATTAATTCCACGGCGATAAAAATCAGCTTCTAGCTTTTCCAGAGTCAGCGCATATTCAACCACTTGTCTGGGGGTCAGCGTTGCACTCTGTGCATAGGCTGGTGTTGCTGGAGTTACGAACAGAGATAGAAATAGTACAGGCAAGAGTAATACCGCTACCTTAGCAGGAGCTAAGATTTGCTTGAGGCTGCGACCAAGCCAGCGCAGCCGGTTTGTAAAAAAGTTGTGGTGGGGCTGCATATTTTTTGCTGCCTGCTGTGCCACTAGGGCAAAAAGGGTTTTCATGGTGAGTAACTCCTTGGTTCAGGCAACAAGTGCGCCGTTGATAGGGTTGTTCAAGATGTTGAGCGAGCTGACAATACCCACAATTTGTTTGGGTGTATACAACTCATCGTAGGCGCGACCCCTTACTGGGTTCAGGCTATCTACCAAATCAGCATCATTGACGAGGTTATCGGTATCAGGATCTGTCGCGAGTTGTCCTAGCAACGCACGCACCCCTGCGGCGTGGCGAGCTTCAACACCAACAATGGAACCAGCCGCAAGCAGAAAGGTGGGGTTCGTGAGGCTTGGTCCCGCGCCATTGTAGGCATGTACGCCTATATCTTCTAACTCAACAGCCGTATTCAAGATTGTACTGCGATCGCTCAGGAGCGCGTTTACCCCTGACTGGTTCAAGCTGAGATCGTTTGTTTGAAATGCGACATTATTGCCTAGTACATTACGCAGGAATGTGACATGAGCAGCTTCATGAGCGCCCAAAGCTCTCATGTATTCAAGTTCTCTGCTATTGGTAATTTTGCCGCTGTTGACAACTCCTGTATAGAAGGCAGCTTCAAGTTCCTCTAGCAACAAGGCAAAATTGAGGATGCCCACATCGTCAGCATTAAATGTCAGGGTTTTAATGCTATTAGTTGGCTGGGCGGTTAACGCTTTAGGTATGGCAGTAAGAGCTATTGTGCCAAGGCTCACAAGACCCCATTTCATCAGGGTACGTCGCGAGGCATAAAATCCAGTACCTGGCGGCTTGATGGGCAAAGCCATAAGGCGGTTCCTAATTACTAATCTAAGTTAACTACAATACCTGCAAAGCTTTAGGAGCAAAGCTTAAACACCTTTGGTATGTGTTATAACTTTACGCTACTACTTATAAATATTTTTCTATCTATAGATAGAGGAATTTTAAGTGTAAATTATATCTAAACTTCAGTTGGGTAGACTTTAAAATAAGTAAATTTATCTTATCTAGTTAGTAGCCGGTTGTCGGTTGTTTTTAACAACTGACAACCGAATACTGACCGTTTAAGCATCTGAGTGCATTACCACAATGCTCGAACAGGTCTCGGTGGAGTGCTTCTTGGAGTAGAGGGTGTATTGGTTCTAGTATTAGTTTGGCTGGTTGTAGACAGAATGGGACGTACCAACGCTAGCACCTCGTCTCTAGTGGCGTAGCCATCAAAAGCTTGGGAACTGAACGGAATAGGAGAACCGCTCCGATTCTCGTTGTAAATCACCTCACTTTGACTTCTAATCCAGGGCCGCACGTCGGCACCAAGCAGATTTTCCCGCAGGAATCGAATGCCAGCAGCATGCCGAGCCTCTACGCTGTGAATTTCTAAAGCAGCAGCTAGCAAAGGTTTAGCTGCTGCGCCAGCTGCCAGCAAGTTAGGAGCTTGCCCTTTATAGGCTGCTACTCCCAAATCTTCAACGTACTGTCCCGCTAGTAGAAAATCTTGAGGATTAGCAAATGGATTCCGACCTAAGATGGCGTTGTAATTAGGGTTGGCTGGAAGAGTAACTGTATCTGGGTTCCCTCCCAGGGTTCTCAATACAGCCGACAAGTCATCAACGTGCCGAGCCTCATCTTCTCCAAAGGAGACGATCACATCTTTGGCTACCTGTGGCGCACTTGCCAATCCGCCGTTCTGAGCTGCATCAACTGCACGGCGATAAAAATCGGCTTCCAGCTTTTCCAAAGTCAGGGCATATTCAACAATTTGCCGAGGGGTAAGCGTGGCAGTCTGGGCGTAGGCTGGTGCTGCTGGAGTTATAAACAGCGATAGAAATAGTATGGGCAATAGCAACACCGCAATCTTAGCAGGGGCTAAGATTTGGTTGATGGTGCGACTAAGCCAGCGCAGCCGGTTTGTAAAAAAGTTGTGGTGGATCTGCATATTTTCTGCTGCCTGCTGTGTCGCTAGACCTAAAAGGCTTTTCATGGGGAGTAATTCCTTGATTCAGGCAAACAGCGTGCCTTCGATAGGGTTGTTCAATATGTTCAGTGACCTGATAATACCCACCTGCTGTCTGGGTGTGTACAACTCATCGTAGGCACGACCCCTGACTGGATTAATGCTATCTACCAAATCATCGTCGCTGACCGCACGCTCGCTATCCGGCTCTGTAAACGATCGTCCTAGTAGCCCACGCACTCCGGCGACGTGGCGAGCTTCAACACTCACAATTGAACCAGCCGCAAGCAAAAACGTGGGATTTGTTAGGCTTACGCCCCCGCCATTGTATGTATGTATGCCAGCATCTTCTATGGCAGCGATCGCATTCAAGATTCTATTGCGGTCGGTCAGTAGATCTGCTAGCCCAGACCTGTTAATGCTGATATCCCTTGTTTGAAATGCGACGTTTGTGCCTAGTGTACTGCGTAGGAATTGAGCATGGGCAGCTTCATCAGCTGCCAAGGATCTCACATAATCGAGTTCTTTACTATTTGTAAGTTTGCCGCTATTGGCAGCTGCTGTATAGAATGTAGTTTCAAGTTCCTCCTGCAACAAGGCGAAGTTGAGGATACCCACATCGTCAGCATTAAAAGTTAGGGTTTTAACGCTATTAGCTGGCTGGGCGGTTAACGCTTTAGGTATGGCCGTAAGAGCTACTGTGCCAAGGCTCAAAAAACCCCATTTCATTAGGGTACGCCGCGAGGCATAAAATCCAGTCCCTGGCGGCTTGATGGGCAAAGCCATAAGGTGGTTCCTAATACTAATCTAAGTTAACTACAACACCTACAAAGCTTTTAGGAGCAACCCCTAAACATCGTTGGTATGTGTATTAAACTTTACGCTAGCCATCAATAATATCTTTCTATCTCCAGATAGAGGGTGGCGAAGCTAAAACTTAGAATTCATATTAACTTAAAATAAGTTAATTAAAGGATTTTATAGGGTATGTAGGCGTAACCCTTCCCGTAAGGTAAGCCAACATCACCCCAAACGTTTTATAGGTAACGCTGGCTCTCTATCCATCCTACAAATAATTAATTGCCTCTACTTAGCTGAACTCAAGTTATCTAGCAGGGGTAAACATGAATAGGCAAAAATGGCAGATAGGGTGCTGTGGCGATCGCCTGCGTAGTCGTTCGCGCTATTCATACTAGCGGGGAGCCGCGGCACATCTACAATAGCCATTGTGGTTTTGCAGGAGAATTGAGAGAAGGTGAATCGCGATCGCATTGCACCCGGCCCCGGTCAAGAGTCAGTATGGGATTATCCACGCCCACCACGCCTTGAGGAATCACCCAAGCACATCCAGGTGATCTTCAATGGCATCACAATTGCAGATACTCACAGGGCACAGCGCGTACTGGAAACCAGCCACCCGCCTGTCTACTACATCCCCCCCGCCGACATAAAAATGGAATACCTGGTGCGGGCAACCGAGCAGTCGTTTTGTGAGTGGAAAGGTAGTGCTGTCTACTATGCAGTAGTTGTTGGTGATAAACAGGCACGCAACGCCGCTTGGTCTTATCCGAACCCTACGCCAACTTTCGCCTCTATTAAAGACTACCTGGCTTTCTATCCCCAGATGATGGATGCCTGCTATGTCAATGGTGAACAAGTGCAGCCACAACCAGGTGGTTTCTATGGCGGCTGGCTCACCAGCGATATTGTCGGGCCGTTTAAGGGCGGGCTTGGAACGTGGGGCTGGTAACTCCAAGGCATTGAGGCTGGAACTAATTTGCGATCGCATCTCCGCCATATGGCTACAGCCGCTTCCCTTATAGAAAACGCCGTAAAACCCACGCGCTTTGGTCTAGAATGCCTTTGACGAGTGCTTTGGGATATCTTTAAATTATGGCGCATCAATCTCCTATACCCGTTGTTGTCAACGGTGCAACAGGCAAAATGGGTCGCGAGGTCATCAAGGCAGTTGCCCAAGCCGAGGATATGACTCTCATCGGTGCCATAGACCGCAACCGGGAGCATCTGGGTAAAGACATCGGTGAAGTGGTGGGATGCGGTCCGTTGGAAGTTCCCGTTTTGGATGACTTGCAATCTATGCTAGTGATGGCAGCTCAGGAAAAGCAACTGGGCGTCATGGTGGACTTTACCCACCCGAAAAGTGTTTACGACAATGTCCGCAGTGCGATCGCTTATGGCATCAGACCAGTTATTGGCACTACTGGTCTGAGTCCAGAGCAAATTCAAGATCTGGCTGAATTTGCTGATAAAGCCAGCACTGGCTGCTTGATTATCCCCAACTTCTCCATTGGCATGGTGTTACTTCAGCAGGCAGCTATTCAGGCATCGCAATACTTTGACCATGTAGAAATTATCGAGCTACATCACAACCAAAAAGCAGACGCCCCTAGCGGCACAGCTCTTCAAACCGCCCAGCTGCTGGCAGAAATTGGCAAGACATATAACCCAGCAGCCGTTGAAGAAACAGAAAAACTACCCGGTGCCAGAGGCAGTCTTGCCGATGACGGCATTCGCATCCACAGCGTCCGCTTACCTGGTCTAATTGCCCATCAGGAAGTAATATTTGGTGCCACTGGTCAAGTCTACACTCTGCGTCATGACACCACAGATCGCTCTTGCTATATGCCAGGTGTTCTCCTAGCTATCCGCAAAGCCCTCCAGCTCAAGTCCCTGGTCTACGGTTTAGAAAAAATCCTCTAAAATCAGCCCACGCCTGATGATGCCAAAGCCACCCTTATGCTAATTCCCTTAACGCGCAAGAAATTTGAACAACTGATACCCATTCTCGCCACTGGCCCCCAGTATGCCTACTATTGGGGAAAATTCCCCGACTTTATCAAGCGGCTGCTAATTTCTGTGGTCAGCGTCTGCTTGGTCGTCTTTATCATTGGCAAATTTATTCTCGGCGAAAATGCGCTGACGTTTTTCTTGGCAGTGATGGGCGGTCTTTACTGGTTGTGGGCACCTGTCTACTGGGCGACTTTGCGTAATCTTGCCTGCCGCCGCTTCAGTTACAGTGGTTTCTGGCGAGGCGAGGTGTTGGATCTATTTGTCTCAGAAGAATTAATTGGGGAAGAGCAAACCGTCAATAATCGTGGGCAGTTGGTGATCGTGGAAAACCGCGAGCGACGGCTCAATATAGAAGTGGGGGATGAAACCGGATTTACTACCCAACTACAAGCGCCGCTACGCAGTGAGCAAAAGGCGATCGCCATCGGTCAAACTGCGGAGATGCTAGTGATGTCCAATAGCTCTGATCTCAGCCGCATTAGTAAGGTATCAGACATCTATATCCCCGATAAAAACCTGTGGGTGAGTGACTATCCATACTTGGCGAGAGACGCCTTTACAGAAGTCAGCGACAAGCTGCAATACGCTGGTGAGTCAGAGAATCCTAGAAAACGCTTTCGTAAAACTAAGCGCAGAAAACGCTAATAAAGAAGTTTTGAGTTTTGAGTTTTAAGTTTTGAGTTAAAAGACAGTTTTGAGATTGGGGAGAGTTTTGAGTTATAGGCGTTAAGTTTTTAATTTTTATAATTCTGTTGAAACTCTTGCAGCACTTTTCGGTAGGAATTTAGGGATGAAAAGCCCTACATTTATGCCTGGGGAGTGTCAATAACTTCTTGAATTCAAAACTCAAAACTCAAAACTATTCACCCCACAACGTTACCGTGCTTTCCGTAGGCTTCCCATGCCAAGTCAACCAGTCCGTTGACAATAGCAGCGGCCACCACGGCACTACCCTTACGCCCATCTATGGTGATGTTAGAAGCCATAGAATCCTTCAGCCGTGCTTTAGCGACATCCACCTCCATAAATCCTGAAGGTGTACCAATTACTAAGGCAGGTCTAATTTCCTCAGCCTCAATCAACTCGATAATGGCACTTAAAGCCGTTTGTGCCTGACCGACAACAAAGATACCTTCTGGATACCGTCTAGCTAGCGTTTCAATGCCCCAAGCCGCCCGCGTTTTTTCTTTTTGGGGTCGGGTCAAGGCATCCATGCTGCAATAAACCGGATTGGCAAAGGTGTTTTGGATATTCGGCGTAATGCCAACTTGCACCATGGGAACGTCTACTACAATCGTGCTACGAGCTGCCAAAGCAGCTGCTCCAGCGTGAAGGGCGTGTTCAGAAAAACCAATTAAAGCCTTATATTCAAAATCAGCGGTTGCGTAAATCACCCGACGCAAAATCTCGTATTCTGCGGGGGAGAAAACGTGAGCGCCAATTTCACGGTCAATAATTGCAAGACTTAGGGCATCTGTAAGGTGCCATTCCATAGGTATCAACTTCGTAGGTGTTAAAAGTTTTGAGTTTTGAGTTTTGAGTTTTGAGTTGTAGGGGCGGGTAATGTTGAAGGATTGTTCTGTTCAGAACCCAGAGTCATCTGCTCAACCCGCCCGTACAGAGTGCGTGAGTTGAAAGACTCAAAGCTTAATACTTCTTTACTCCTGTCACTGCTATTTTCAAGTTTCGGAAGCTGAAGATTGAGCGATAAGTGGCGACAAGTAAGCGACTAAGGCACCAATTAAGAAACCTGCGACGTTGCGAAACAGAGGCAACCAATCGGAGGTGCGGGAGATTACTGGCCCAATGCCAAAGGCGATAAATAAAATTCCCCAGAGCGGTGAGAATATTAATGCCCACTGCCATGCTACAATTTGTCCCTCTTTACGCGGTTGAGCGGCAAATCCACATACAACCCCGCCAACGATGGAAGTAATCAAGGTGAGAATCCACTGCTCTCGCGGCAGACCGGGCACAACACGGCAGCCACCCTGACGCAGACAAGTTTTGATTGATTCTAAGGATTCAACTATGGCTTGGTCTTCGCCGTGTTCGCGCACAAAGTACAGATTGCCGAAGCGCGTTTGCAACTCAATCCAGAAGCTACGGGGCATGAGCTTGTAAACTTCATCGCCAACATTAAAGTTGAGTATGTTGCCGCCCCGTAAGTCTTCCACTAGCAAAACACTTTTGTCATCCAGATTCCAGTAGCCTTTGACTGCTCGACCGGGTGTGCGGTCAAATTGAGTCAAAACTCGCAGCTTCCAGCCTGTCTCAGCCTGGAAATTGTCTAAATCTTTGACAAGTGCCTCTTCCTGAACGCTGGTCAGGGACTTGGCTAAGTCAATTACGGATGTCTGAGTTTTGGGCAGTAAGTCTGGATTGTCGTAAGCAATTGGTGCTGCCGCGTTAGCGAAGCTTTCCCCAGGAATCGCCCAGACTGAGAAGGCCAAAAAAAATGCTGCTAATGATACCAGAAGTCGTTGCCAAGACAGATGCTTCATCGTGAGGATTTACCGAAATTTCTAGCGTGGACAGTAACGGGATGATTTAAATCTCGAAACAAATGAGAAAAGTAATATTTTCTTTACACTTCTTTACTTTAATATAAAATTACTGTAGCCAAGCCTTGAGCAACAAGATCCCTGACAGACAAGCGTTGCTGGGGGTAGTAAGAATCTATCCGAAAAGTGGTTTTAAGATATTTTTAACCACAGATAAACACAGATGAACACAGATACCAGTACGTATTGGGTCAGTGAAACGGATGCAAGAAAGATAGGCTCTAAGTGCTGGATTATTTTTTTTTAAATGCAATAAAATCTCCCCACCGCCTTCAGGGGCTGGTCAAAGACTTTCTGCTCAGATGCACTCTTAGGCTTCTCAGGTAGCGATCGCATTACTGAACCGTTTGACCTAAAACACGCATATGTCTTCAGCCCCAACTTCCAAATTCAAAATCCTGGCATTGAATGACGCCGCCTTTGTCTAAAACTAAACCTCTGTATTTTCGTTTGGCTTCTCTTCCGGTCCCGCGTTTGGTAAATAACCTTCTGAGTTTAGTGAGTCCAACTCTTCATATTCACTTGAGTAAGGGGAGGTGCCACTGGCGTCTAAATTAGGGGCTTGACGGTTGCGTACACCCTTGGTGGGATCTGAGTAGCGATCGCGAGACCCTCTCACCTGTCCCCGATCCTCTGTTGATGCTGTGCCAGGGTTGCGAAACTCTAGAGCAGTTCTTTGAGCCGGTGGAAGACGATCCATTGAGCGTCGTCCAGGGGTTGGACGCCTGAATGTTTTCCAGGCAGCTTTGACACCGGCAAATACGCTGCGAGTAGTTACCTGTACATTCTCAGCCTGCTTTTTAGCACCGCTAATACTTTGATCGACTTGCTGAACGACTTGACCAGCGCTCTTGACGCCCTCGTTGACATCATCCGTCAAGTCGCTAATTTCCATACCCGTTAGGCGGATAGCCTCCAGGGTGGGTGGTAGCTCACGCCTTAGCGTGTCAAACAACTTCTCCGCGCTACGAGCAGCACGGGCTAACTCCTGCAATGCTGGCAGCGCGGTTACTAAGACCGCAGTTAAGCTGACTGCAACCAGGAGAATAGAAAGTCCTAGCCAAAATAGGGGGTCAATCACTAGGGTAGAGCCTACAGCTTGTAATCAGAAACCGGCGGACGTGACTCAGGCGGCACTTCAGCATTGGTATGTTTTAAAGTCTGGCGTTCCCGCTGACTGGCATCCATTCCCGCCGCTAGAGCCTCCTGTAGTCGGGTGAGGGTTCGATCCCAGTTCCGCAGTGCTGATTCTGAGAGGCGGTCTGCTTGCAGCTGCACGCTGCTTGATACATCTTCTGCTAACTCCGGTAGGGCATCAGCAGATTTCTTTAACATCTGCCGCGTCTCCCGACCAGTACGAGGGGCAATGAGTAAACCAGCCACAGTTCCAATCGCCGTGCCCAGTAACATACCACCAATAAACGATCCACCACTTGTTTTTGACATCTTCTGGTTTCTATCTTTACTCCAATTTTATTAGACGGGGAACTGACGACCGACACATAATATCGCTTTTGGGCGCATCTAATTGTTTTGTTGAGGGGCGGCAGGGGCGGATTTGCTCACATTTGAGCGATATTCGGGAATATTTTCATAAACCTATCCTTAGAACTTTTGGCGGTTGAGCGTGCTATAATCCTTACACAGTTAGGATTACGACAGCTTTCTGCGGAGTTTAGGGCGCTGCGCTTTTGGCCGCTTTTGCCAGAATTTCTGTCCCAAACTCAGTATTGCTAAAACTTTTTGCATTTGTTGCAATTGAACATCAAGCTGCTGATAACGCTCTCCGAGTCGGTGAACGCCTTTTTGCCCCTTATAAATTCCCTTTGGTCCTTTGCTGAGTACCTTATTGGTACTTCGCTCAGCTGAGGTCAATGTATCTGCTATCTTCGCCAACTGCCGCCGCAATTTCCCTATTCGCCAAGCTATATAGAGGCAAGCTAGGGCGATGAGCGTATTGAGAACCACAACAAGCGTCACCATCTTTTACCTTCTATGAATAAAAAAATATATACCGTTTGACAGAAGACATATTTTTTAATATCCTCTATAATTCTTAAAGGGGGTTATTGTAAAAATTGATGTCTAGCAGCAGTGGTCTTATTTCATCGCAGATAAACCAGCAAGCTTACCCTAGCAACCTAATGTAGGTAGGTGCTAGGCATAGGCAAGGCACGATCGCAATTATGCGGGTCTGCGACCATCGCGCAGTGTGTTACCAACCAAAGTCTCGCACCATTAATTCCACCAGCATAACCCAGTTTTGGCAAATTCTATCTATAGAGGAGATTACTATACTAATGGATAGCCACGGAACATTTCAATACTTAAGCCCTTTGGCTTTATTAGACCAATTATATACTTCTCAGGCTAATGGCTATTTGCAGGTCTTGAGCGGTCAAGTTTCATGGTCTATCTACTTTGAAAACGGCAAAATCACCTATGCATCTCATTCGGTTGAACCATTTGAGCGACTTGAGCGTCATTTACGTCGCCTTGGTTATAAAATGACCGATTTTCTTAAAGATGCTTTCGCCCAAGTGCAGCTCAGCATCAATGGTAATACGGAGCAATCCCTTAAAAATGTAGACTACTCAACTGTTTGTGCCCTAATCGGTAAACAACATCTAAATAATTTTCAAGCCGCAGAGCTAATAGAGGAATTGGCTAAAGAAGTTATTGAAACATTTTCCTGGGTAAAAGAAGGAAGCTATAAATTTTTTGATGTCCAAATTGGACAGCCTTTACTAGCGAGATTAGATGTCAAATCTCTAATTGAATACTGCCAAAAGAGATTACTGTCTTGGCAATCTTTATTACCGGAAATTTGGTCTCCCTATCAGCGCCCTTACTTTTTTGGTCGCAACCAAAACCAACCCAAAAGTTTACTGAGCGAAGAAAATAAATTTAATTCCTTATTAGAACAGAGATTAGGTACTTTACTAAAAGGGTTCAGCTTTCGGCAGCTAGCTGTATTACTTAAGCAAGATGAAATTAAACTGGCTCAAAGCTTACGGCAGTACATAGTAGACGGAACAATTATGTTGCGGGAACCTCAGAGTCCATTTGAGCAATTGCCAAAAATTCCTGAGGTAAATTTAGAGCGCTTTTCAAAAATATCAACTTCAGCAAGAGCTGAGACCACGACGAATATAGCTATTTCTTTAGCTAGTCCACAGCCGACTCTAGTATATCCACCTCCTGTAGATAATCACAAAAAATATACTGTTGTTTGTGTAGATGATAGTCCCACGATTTTAAATGAAATTATTCGCTTTTTAGATGACAAAAGCTTTTCAGTTTCCGCAATTTCCGAGCCACTTAAAGCTCTAATGCAAATCGTTAGGCTTAAGCCAGATATAATTTTGTTAGATGTAGGGATGCCCAATATAAATGGCTATGAGCTTTGCCGTCTCATACGAAACAACAGCCTTTTTAAGACGACACCTATTATTATGGTTACAGGAAATACCGGACTTATAGATCGGGCTAAAGCTAAGCTAGTAGGAGCGTCTGGTTATTTAACCAAGCCTTTTAATCAATCGGAACTACTTAAGATGGTGTTTAAACATATCAGTTGATTCCGGGGAAGCTTTAAGTTAGAGTTATTTTATCAACGTCATTTAAGAACCATTACATCCAGCAGTTGATTAGGTTCTTGATTACAGGAGCAGAGAAGATCGTGACTAAAGTTTTGGTTGTAGAAGATACACCTTCTGAATTAGAGTTAGTTAGTAAATTTCTGGGCGATAATGGTTATAGTGTCATTAGCGCCACAGATGCTAAAGTAGGTCTGGCTAAGGCTTTGGAGCAAAAGCCTGATGTAGTGGTGACAGATGTAGTCATGCCCGGTATGAGTGGCTTTGAGTTATGTCGCAGCCTCAAGAATAATCCAGAAACTAAAAAATTGCCCATTATTGTTTGCTCTTCTAAAAATCAAGAGATTGATCGCCTTTGGGCTATGAAACAAGGGGCTGATGTTTATCTCATCAAACCTTTTACCTCTGAACAACTGATTCGTGCTGTTAAATCTCTGGCCAGTTAAGCCAAAATGAACACTTCAATAATCTCGTCCCAGCAAAATCAACAACAGAAAGCTATAGGGGATGCTTATCTGAAATTTCAGCTTGAACCGCAAACAACAGCTGTTTTGTCGATGGAGTATGCACAAGAGGTTGTAGTTGTACCTTTTGGGCGCATTACTCCTATACCTCGTATGTCGTCTTATATAAGGGGATTACTAAATCGACGCAATAAACTGTTGTGGGTAATTGACATAGCACAGATGCTGGGACTACAGCCTATAGATGCTAATGTTCAGCAGTACAACATAGCCATTATTCGAGTAGGGCAAATTCCTTTAGGGTTGATGGTGCGGGAAGTAAAAGGTGTAACGCGGTTTACACGGGATTCTATCCAATCCCCACTTGGAACTATTGTGGCAAATATGACTCCCTATTTGCAAGGATGTATTTTGCAGCAGATGGAGATTTTGCTGGTACTAGATCCTGAAGCTATTGTAAATTCACCGAGCTTACAAACTATTTAGTTTGCCTAAGTCGGTGGGTGGTGCATAAGGCAACTTATGAAGATCTGGTGATTGGTGATTGTTTTGACCAAATTACCCATCACCATTACGTTAATGTGCATAAGCCTTGAAAAGCAAAAGAAAGCTGCGGTACTAAATGCCAAGAAACGCTCTCATATAAAAATATTAAATGATTTATGGATTTATTCACTCCGGCTCTCGCTGTCTCCCCGAAGCAGTAGGGATACGACAGAGTAGTGTTGTTATATTTAATAACCGGGAGCGAGTAGCTATATATCATTGCACCAGCTAGCTATATTTTTAAGGGAAATATGTTAGTTTGTAAAATAATGGGGAATAATAAGTATAAAGTATTAAGGATAAAAAAGGTATTTAAGTGCGTAAGCCACCAAAATTATTGGCGGAGGTCAGAGATTAAGCTACTTTCACTGCCTTGAAGAATTGCCTTAGAGTTTATTCTACGTGTTAATTAACTATTATTTTTCGGTTGCTGCTAGTCTGGGTGGAGAATGTTACAACAATTACAACCGATTAAACTTTTAGAGCAATTAAGCAATGCTCGTGTGACTGGCCGTTTACAAGTCTCGAATGCCTCTGTGGCTTGGTCAATTTATTTAAAAAATGGCAACATAGTCTATGCCTCTCATTCTCTAGGCGCATTTGATAGCCTCGATCGTAACTTACGCTTTTTTAGTAAACAAATTCCAACCTTAACTACTGAAACTCGCAGCCAAGTACGTTTGCTATTTGAACAGAAATCGGATACTCAGTCTCTCCAGAGTAGAGATTATCAGGCAATTTGTTGGTTGGTAGAACAAAAATATTTAAGCCCGGCACACGCATCGGCCTTAATAGAAAAAATAGTAAAAGAATTTTTTGAACTATTTTTTTTAGTACAAGAAGCAAATTGCCATTTTATTAAAAACATTGATTTGCCCGGAATTTGTCAATTGCCTATCCCAAAAGTTATTGAATACAGCCGCCAGCAGTTACGAAATTGGCAAGCTTTGGGTCCTCAAATTTGGTCGCCATATCAGCGCCCTTATTTAGCTAGCCAAACCCAATCAGGATCTAAAATAGCACCAGAAGTACAACAAAAATTTGGAGCTTTATTAAAAGGTTTTAGTTTCCGGCATTTGGGTGCTTTACTTAGTAGAGATAGTTTTATCTTGGCTCGCAGTTTCCATCCCTATATTGTAGAGGGAATTATTATATTGCGGGACCCGCAGTCCCCCTTCGATAGATTACCCCGGTTCCCGGTAGAGGTGACTAGACCAATACAAGCGCCGATAGCAACAAGTGTAAGTGAGGATACGGATACAAATGATGATCCTGTATCTGGGATACTAACGAATCCTGCTATTAAAAATAAAAAACATACAATTGTTTGTGTTGATGATAGCTTGACAATTTTAAATGAAATAAAGAGGTTCTTGGGTGACGAAAATTTTGCTGTGTTTACGATAGATAACGCTAGTAGAGCTTTAATGCAAATTAGCAGAATTAAACCGGATTTAATTTTACTCGATATTGGTATACCCGGAATGGATGGTTATCAAATATGCCGTTTACTCCGCAATCATTCTGGTTTTAAGAGTACGCCAATTATTATGGTGTCCGGCAATACGGGAATTGTAGACAAAAGTAAAGCTAAACTGGTGGGTGCATCAGACTACTTAACCAAACCGTTTAATCAGGAACAATTGCTGCAAATGGTATTTAGGCATTTAGCTTAAAGCTGTGTTAGGCAGCGGAAAATTTTCGAGTATTTATCCTTATTGTGAGCCTCTTAGGAATATGACAAAAAATAACTCAGCGAAACCAGAGCGTAATTATTCTTCAGCTAGTGTGACTCCAGCGATCGCTAAACCTACGCCAAGTGCGATCGCAACTAGAAACGGTAATGGTGGCAACAATTCTAGGAGTTATACGGAAGTTGAAATTCCCAGCATAGAAACAACACCGGAGTTGCGGCACTCTCGTGACTCTAAAGCAGGTGGATCGTGGCTGGAAAGGTTGAGTTTGCGGACTAAGGCAACATTACTGGCGATCGCCATCGGCACATTACCCGTGCTAGCGGTGGGAGCCACAGCCTACTATATTGCCAACAAAGAAGTTACGCAGCAGATTTACAGCATCAAAAAAGACAGTGCTGTGGATGCGGCAGACAAAATTAACCGCTATATGCGCGATCGCTACGCGGACATTCAGTTTATAACTACGCTGCCAGCGTTTACCAATCCTAAGACTAGGGCAACGCTAACACCTCAGGACACACAAGCGCTACTCAATCGCTACGTCGAATTTTACAAAGGTTATGAAAATATAGCCCTTCTCAGCGCTGATGGTCAAGGCCGACTAATCGTGGAAAGCGGTACAAAGTTTAAAAAAGGTGTACAAAAAGGTCAACTTTACTATCAGGAGGTACTCAAAACAGATGCTCCTGTGATCACCCTAGAGCGGTCTCTATCTACTGGAAAGTTGAATGTCTACTTTGCGGCACCCGTTAAGGATACAGTAACCGGAAAAACCTTTCAGGTCATGCGTGCCCGTCTTCCTTTCACAGTCTTGGAAGATGTACTAAAAAGCTATAGTGGTGGCGGAGATAACTACTATCTGATCGATCCTGAAGGAAAGTTTTTCCTTTCTTCTGACAAAAATGCTGCGGGCAAAGATGCCAAGTCATACTTTAGTAATTTCTCGGAATTACTACAGGAAAAAATAGCTGATGCCAAGCTGGCTGTTCGACTAACTGACAATACTGAGGAAGTGCTAGCCTACAGTCCTTTAGGATCAATAGAAGGCTTACCGCAACTTGATTGGCAAACCATTATCACCACCGACAAAGGGGTGGCGTTTGCTCCTCAAAGACAACTACTTACCACATTGGAAATTGGTGTGGCATTGGTAGCTTTATTAGTAGCCGCGATCGCCGCTTATCTGGCAAATCGCGCTACGCGACCGATTATCACAGCAGCCAATGCCGTACAAAAAATCGGTGAAGGAGAGCTAGATACACGCCTGGCGGTGACGGGACGTGATGAATTCGCAGCTTTGGGATCTAACATCAACGTGATGACCGATCAAATTCAGGTTCTTCTAGCAGAACAAGCAGCTGAAACTCGTCGAGTGCAGTTACTGGCAGACATTACCAGCCGCATCAGACAAACTCTGAAAACTGAATCTATCCTCAAGACAGTGGTGCGAGAAATTTTACGGGCGCTGAAGTGCGATCGCGTAGTAGTCTTGCACTTTAATTCTGTGACCGAAAATGACCGCGTAGTTGCAGAATCAGTCGCATCTCGTTACCCGAAACTGCTGGGAAGCCAAATTGACGCTCTAGCCTTTAAGGAACGTTACATCTCCTCGGATAACCGCAGCCCGGTAACAACCATCAATAATATAGCTCTTGAACCTAACCTTCCCGATACCCACAAGCAATGGTTAGCTCAATATAAAGTCCAAGCACAGCTAACTGCCCCGATTCGTGTCCAAGGTCAGGTGTATGGTTTATTAATGGTTCAACAATGCTCCGCAGCGCGAGATTGGTTACCATCGGAAATTAATTTCTTGGCTCAGTTAGCCACCCAAGTAGGCATTTCCTTAGAGCAAGCCAATTTGTTAGAACAAATCGAAACAGCCCGCCAACAAGCGGACTTGATGGCTCAAGATCAAAAGCAACAAAAAGAAGCCATCCAAATGCAACTCGTACAACTGCTGAGCGACGTGGATGCAGCCGCTCAAGGCGACTTAACCGTGCGAGCCGATGTCACAGCCAGTGAAATTGGCACAGTAGGAGACTTTTTCAATGCCATTATTCAATCCCTACGGCAAGTCGTCAGCCAGGTAATCACAGCCGCCGCCCAAGTTAACTCAGCCGTGGCGAACACTGAAGAAGGTATCCGGGAGTTGGCAGACAAAGCTCTCAAACAAGCAGAAGATATCAGCACTACTCTCAATTCCGTCGAGCAAATGACCCTGTCGATTCAAGCAGTAGCTAATAGCGCCCGTCAAGCGGCAGAAGTTGCCCGCTCTGCCGCTATTACGGCAAATGCTGGAGGCGCAGCAATGGACCTCACCGTGCAAAGCATCTTGAGCTTGCGGGAAACCGTTGCAGAAACTGGAAAAAAAGTTCAGCGTCTTGGCGAATCTTCCCAGAGTATTTCTAAGGCCGTTTCCTTAATTAAGCAAATTGCTTTGCAAACCAACGTTTTAGCCATCAATGCCAGTTTTGAAGCAGCGCGAGCCGGGGAAGAAGGTCGGGGCTTTGCAGTGGTTGCTGAAGAAGTGGCTAAACTAGCTGCCCGTTCCGCTGCTGCCACGCAAGAAATTCAAGGAATTGTAGAAAACATCCAGTTAGAAACCAGCGAAGTCGTCGAGGCAATGGAACTGGGCACAATTCAGGTGGTAGATGGCACGCGCCTAGTGGAAGAAACCAAGCAAAGTCTCGGACAAATTGTGGCAGTCTCCCAGCAGATTGACGAGTTAGTGCGGTCTATTTCTGATGCCACAGTGTCTCAAAGCCAGACCTCGCAAATAGTGATGAATTTAATGAATGAAATTGCCAAGGTTTCTGAACAAACGTCTCATTCCTCTCACCAAGTGTCTGGCTCTCTACAACAAACCGTTGAGGTAGCGCGACAATTACAGGAATCTGTGGACGTGTTCAAGGTGGATTAAATATTAGAGGTGTAAGAATGAGTTGATAATTTGGGCATTTTTATGTATAGGTTCAGGATAATATTCTATGCCTAAGGGGTTTATTCGCTACGACAACGTTAACGAGTCTTATCTAAATCGGCGACGATTGAAAGGAAGTGTGAGTTGGCCGCTGTTGTGTGCGTTGGGTGTGGGTGCTGTCATCTCCGGTGACTTCTCTGGCTGGAATACAGGTTTGACAGTAGGTGGCTTTTGGGGTTTAGCGATCGCCACTGTTTTAATGGCAATCATGTATATCTGCATGATTTACAGTATTGCTGAAATGTCAGCCGCGCTACCTTATGCCGGCGGCTTCTACGCCTTTACCCGCTATGCGTTTGGTCCTGCTGCTGGATTTATCTGCAGCGTCAGCACCGTTATTGAGTATGTGCTGACCCCAGCAGTGATCGTGTTCTATATCGGCAGCTATCTGAACACATTGCTGCCCAGCATACCTATTTTTATCTGGTGGCTGCTCTCCTATTCCATCTTCGTCATTATCAATATTCGTAGTGTAGAACTGACTTTCAAGGTGGGACTTTTCCTCACCATCAGCGCCGCTGCGATTTTGGCAATTTTCTTCTATGGAGCATTGACATCAGGTACATTCAGTTTGAGCCTACTTTTCAACGTTCCCCCTGACTCAGGACAATCAGCTACTTGGTTACCTAAGGGTTGGCTGGGGGTGTTTAAATCTTTTCCCTATGCCATCTGGTTTTACCTGGCAATTGAGCAACTACCACTAGCCGCCGAGGAGGCAAACGATACAGCCACAGATATTCCTGAATCACTGATTTGGGGAACTTACACTCTGATCGCTTTGGCACTATACACCCTCGTCCTCAACGCAGGTGTAGCAGGGGGTGCTGTGGCTATTGGTAAATCATCTACACCACTAGCAGATGGACTCAAGGCTGTTTTCGGGGAAGGTACATTCACGACAACTCTGACAGTATTAGCTGTAACAGGTTTAGTTGCTAGCTTCCATGCCATCATTTATGCTTACGGACGAATCATCTTTTCCCTCTCCCGTGCCGGGTATTTACCACGCTGGCTCTCCGTGACGAGCAAGAGCTATACGCCTGCCAGAGCCTTGCTAGTTGGTGCTGTAGTAGGATTAATTTGTACAGCAGCAATTCAGATTTCAGGTCAAGGTATAGTTGGGGCAGCACTGCTGAATATGGCTGTCTTTGGGGCAGTGATTTCCTATGCTTTGGTCATGATCAGCTACATCAAGTTAAAAATTAGCTTCCCGGAGTTACCTCGTCCATACCAAAGCCCCTTGGGAATTTGGGGTGCAGCCGTAGGTACAGTGTTAGCAATACTAGCCTTTTTTGCTTGCTTTTCTGACCCTATATATCAGCCAGGTATCTGGGGCGTTGCTATTTTCTTGATAGCAGCAGTTGTTTATTTCTGGTTCTCTAGCCGTAAACAACTAGTGGCGCAGGCTCCAGAAGAAAAGGCAGCATTTCTCGCCCAACGGTGAAGGCAGGACTATTATTTATGTAAATGAGAGTTCTACTACTGGAACACCAATTAATCTTTATTCTAGGTAAGAAAAGCTTTGCAGTTTTCACGATTGAGGAAATTAAAGCTATAAGGCAAATCGTTAACCTCAATGCCGAGATAATTTTGTTAGTGAGATTAGGTAAATTTACTCTAAGTTGGCAGCAATTACTCTATGACTAATCAAAACGGTGAAATGGGTTACTCTAACAATCAAGGTGAGCCAAAACCAAGTTTCCCTCAGGCGGTTTCTTTGCAAAATAAAGTACATCAAAACGGTGCGGCTAGCCGTAGTCAGCCGGAAAATAACTTACATCAGCCGGTTATTGAGGTGGTGAATACGCCGCAGCCTAGTGCCCCACCACCACCGCCGCGACAACAGAAACGCTCGTCTGTTCCTTTGGGGCAGCGTTTACGCCAATCTTGGGATAATCTCAGCTTTCGGACTAAGCTGACAATTCTGCTGGTGGGTGGTGCTGCGATACCAGTGTTGATCCTGACCCAAGGATTGGTGACGATCGCTCAAAAACGTCTGGTTAGTAGTGTGGAGACCACTCTGCAAAAAGAGTTAACTCTTTTAGATGAAGCAGTCAACAACGTACGGGAGAACAATAGAGTTGTTGCATCCACTATGGCAACCCAGGTGGCAACTAACAGAATTAATTTGAGCAACCCTAACGAAGTATTAACTCGCAGTGCGCTGGTGAAAGCTTTAGCTCAAGATCCTGCAAATGAACTGATTGGACAGAACTTTCACATTCTTACCAATGCCCAAGGTCGCACGGTTGGTCAAACTATTGAAATTTTGTCAGGAGATTTGTCTGGCTACCCATCTTTACCTGGAGCAGATCAAACATTCACAGAGCCAACATACCAACCAGTATTGCTGCCCACAGGGATCTTTCTGGGAGATATTCCCATTGTCAAAAATGCCCTGACTACAGGACGTAGTTTAGCCGGTGTAGAAGTGGTGAAAGCAACGCCACTACAACGCTTAGGGCTAGATAAACAAGCCAATATTGGTATCCGCCAACAAACGGTTGACGGCTTACCAGATATCAAAAAGCCCTTTCCTGAAGGTACCTATGATGTCGAACAAGGTAAGGCCGGCTTAGTGGTCATGGCGGTTGAGCCGATACGAGTCAATGGTAGGCTCGTCGGTACCGCTATTGTCGGCACTCTGCTCAATCGCAATTACCTACTTCCTGACTACGTTAAAGCAAAAACAGGAATCCCGACAGTAACTCTCTTTGCTCAAGACTGGCGAGTTAGCACCAACGTTCCTTATACCGATAATAAAACCAGGGCAATTGGGACACGGGTTTCTCGAGAAGTGGCACAACAGGTTTTAAATCAGGGAAAAATTTTCCTTGGGGATGCCAACATCGTGGGAACGAACTACCTCACGGCTTATGGCCCGCTCTACGATCACCAAAAGCAACTCAATCCCTCGCAAGCAAAGCCAATTGGCATGACCTATGTAGGTGAAACACAGGTAGCTGTGGATGAGACCATTCGCAATCTACAACTTGCAGGCTATGGGCTTGGGGGAGGTCTTTTGCTACTGGCTGGCTTAGTTGCGGTTCCCATTGCTGGCTCCTTCTCACGTCCGTTACGCCGCTTAACTAATTTTGCTCAAGCTGTGGCGGGTGGAGAAAAAGGGGTGCGACTAGAAACAACTGAGCGTGAAGATGAAATCGGCGTCTTGTCTCAAGAATTAAATGAAATGGCAGGTCAGCTCGAAGCGGAATTAGCAATAGTTCGGCAACAAGAAGAGCGATCGCGCTTATTTGGGGAAATTAGTGCCCGCATCCGTGAATCTCTTAACTTACAAGATATCCTCAATACAACAGTTCGAGAACTCCGACAAGGCTATAAAACCGATCGCGTGGTAGTCTTGCACTTTGATGCTAACTGGAATAGCAAAATTATTGCCGAATCTGTAGGTCCGGGTTGGACTGAAGCCATGGGAGCGGAAATCCAAGACCACTGTTTAACCGAAGGGCATGGAGGAAGTTACAAAAATGGTCGAGTTCGAGCCGTAGACGATGTTTATAACTCAGGGCTAGCTGATTGTCACATTGAGGTATTGGAGCAATTTGAAGTCAAGGCAAATCTGGTTGCGCCTCTGATCGCCAGAAGTAAATTATTTGGTTTACTGGTTGCTCACCAGTGCGAGTCACCACGGGTTTGGCAGCAGTCTGAAATTGATTTGTTTACCCAGATAGCAACTCAAGTAGGTCTGGCTCTGGATCAAGCCAATCTCTTAACAGAGGTTGAACAGTCCCGTCAACAAGCAGAAGCGATCGCCCTTGAGCAACGTCAACAAAAAGAAGCCATCCAGTATCAACTAGTAGGACTACTGACTGATGTTGAAGGAGCCACTAGAGGCGATCTCACAGTTCGTGCTGATGTTACTGCTGGCGAAATCGGTACAGTCGCTGACTTTTTCAACGCTATTGTTGAAAGTTTACGCCAAATCGTTACTCAGGTAAAACAAGCAGCGACTCAAGTTAACCTTTCCGTAGGCAAAAATGAAGATGATATCCGTCAGCTAGCTGATGAAGCGCTCCAGCAGGCTGATAAGATTGCCACTACCCTTAATTCAGTTGAGTTGGTAACGCTTTCGGTTCAAGAAGTAGCAGAAAATGCCAGATCTGCTGCCGAAGTTGCCCGCACTGCCTCTACTACCGCAGAAGCTGGAGGGGTGGCAGTGGATCGGACTGTGCAAAGTATCTTGAGCTTGCGGGATACTATATCAGAAACAGCCAAAAAAGTCAAGCGTCTGGGCGAAGCTTCCCAACAAATTTCTAAAGTTGTTTCCCTGATTAACCAAATTGCCCTGCAAACCAACTTGCTGGCAATCAACGCCAGTATTGAGGCCGTTCGTGCTGGAGAAGAAGGTCGAGGCTTTGCAGTAGTTGCTGAAGAAGTTGGTGCCCTAGCCGCTCAGTCCGCAGCAGCAACTGAGGAAATTGAAAAGATTGTGAATAACATTCAGCAAGAGACCAGCGAAGTGGCTCAAGCGATGGAACTAGGCACTACCCAAGTCGTAGAAGGAACTCATTTAGTTGCAGATGCCAAGAACAGTCTAGAGAAAATTTTAGACGTATCCCGCCAGATAGATCGGTTAGTTGAATCTATTTCTCTAGCTACAGTGTCTCAGTCTCAAATGTTTGAAGGCATCAGAGAGTCGATGACGGATGTTGCCCAGATTGCTGAACGCACTTCCAATTCCTCTCGCAATGTTTCTGGCTCTCTCCAAGAAACTGTAGAAGTGGCGCAACAATTGCAAGAATCTGTGGGTACATTCAAAGTAGAGATAGACTCCTAAAGCTATGTCCCAAGATAAAGAAGCGGAAATTAGGCTGCAATTTCTAGAAGAAGCTCAGGATTACCTAAATACCATCGAATCCGTCTTGCTAGAATTAGACCTCAGCCGCATTAAAGAGCAAATGGATGCGGCACTCCGGGCAGCTCACTCTATTAAGGGTGGCGCAGGAATGATGGGTTTTGAGGCTTTAAGCCAGCTAGCTCACCGTTTAGAAGATTCCTTTAAAGTTTTAAAGGCGCAGAAAGAATCTTTAGACGATGAGTTATCAAGTCAACTGCTGATGGCAGTTGATTATATGCGTCAAGTAATTGCTTTGTATCTGAAAGGAAAAGCTATTGAGGAGCAGTGGTTAGCTATTCAGGTTAATCCCGTTCTTGATAGCTTATATGAACGTCTTGGCGATCCTCAAGTTGAGGATTTCATGACCGAGATGCCAGAAGATGGGCAAGACATGATAACTTTACTATTTCAAACTGAAGTAGAAGGTTGTCTGCAACGTTTAGAATCTGTGTTAGCAGATCCAGAAAAGCCCTGCTTACTTGAAGAATGCTCAATTTTGGCACAAGAGCTTAGTGGTTTGGGCGAAATGCTAGAGCTTCATGCCTTTAGCAGCCTCTGTAACTCGGTTAGCCAACACCTAGAAACGGCTCCGGAACAAGTTGAAGAAATTGCTACTCTGGCTTTACAGTTGTGGCGGCGATCGCAAGCTTTGGTATTGGTGGGTCAAATTGATAGCCTACCTAGCGAGCTAAATTTGAAGAGTGTTTCTGAGGCAAAGACAAATTCTCATGCACCAGAAAAAATAGAAGACATTTTTAATGAGCAAATTGATTTAGCTCATTTATCCCCAACTAACGACAATCTTCTTTTAGATTTATTCAGTTTAACTGAAGACTCTACAAACCTGGCGGCAGCTCTCTCCACAGAAGATATCTTCAACTTAGAGGTTGAGTCTCCTACAGCAACTACCAATGATGATCTTGCTGATGTACTTGGTTCTCTTGCTATACCAAATATCACAGCAGCAGAGCCTATTGTCCCAGAGATTTTAATATCGCCTAAAAGTGATATTATCCCAACTGTAGAACCCAAAATAGTCTCCTCTGCCCCATCAGGACTTAAAGCCGAGTCTACCCCAGCCGCTCATGTTCCTGAAAAGCAGGAAAATACAGTTCGAGTACCTGTCAAACAGCTCGACGATCTCAACGATTTATTCGGAGAACTGACCATCTCCCGCAATAGCTTAGACATACGCTTAGGACGTTTACGCAAATTAGTCAGCCTTCTTAGTCGCCGGGTTCAGGTTCTAGAAAAATCTAATGTTCAACTAGGTCGTGGCTACGACAAAGTGGCAACTCAAGCGGCGATGGTCTCTGGTGTACCGTCTTTAGTTGCAGCAGCTTTACCCAAGAAAAATACTCAACATCAAAATAGCCAACCCCAGAATAGTTTTGATGCTTTAAACTCTGCCGCCATTACTGACTCAACTGTTAATGGCAGGTTTGACATCTTGGAAATGGATCAATACAACGACCTCCACTTGCTGTCTCAGGAAGTGATGGAAACCCTTGTCCAGATTCAAGAAGTCACAACTGATATTGAACTTAGTCTTGAAGATACTGATCAAACTGCCCGCGAACTCAACCGAACTTCTAAACAACTGCAAAGTAGCTTAACCCAGGTACGGATGCGCCCTCTGTTTGATGTCGTGGGGCGATTTCCCAGAGTAGTGCGGGATCTATCCTTACAGTATGGAAAAAGCGTCGAACTGAAAATGTATGGCAGTGCTACCCTGATCGATCGCACCATTCTTGAGGCTCTCAGCGATCCCTTAATGCATTTGCTACGCAATGGCTTCGATCACGGCATTGAACCCCCCGCAACCCGTCAAGCGAGTGGCAAACCTTCTCAAGGTACGATTGAAATTAGAGCCGCCTATCGGGGCAACCAGACGCTAATTACTATTAGCGATGATGGTGGTGGCATCGATTTAGAAAAAATTCGTGAAAAAGCTCAAAAAATGGGTCTTGATGCTGCTGAACTCGCGTCAGCTAGTGATAAAGAACTTCTAGAACTGATTTTTGAGCCGGGTTTTACTACCGCAGAGAAAGTTACCAGTTTATCTGGTCGTGGTGTAGGCATGGATGTCGTTCGTACCAATCTCAAACAAGTGCGCGGCGACATTAAAGTTGATACCGAGTTAGGAGTAGGAACCACCTTTACTATCAGCGTTCCTTTTACTCTCTCTGTGATGCGAGTTCTACTGGTAGAGAGCAATGGGATGCTATTGGCATTTCCCCGAGATGCTATTGAAGAAATGATTTTACCAGAATCCGATTTGCTATTGACATCGGGAGAAAGCCAAGTCCTCAACTGGGAAGACTATTTAGTACCCCTGGTTCACCTGAGTCAATGGCTGGAGTTTAACTGCCCTCATAAAACAGTTGATGCTGAAGCAACGCCGAGTATAAATGAGCCAACAGTGTTGATCGTTACTCAAGGTTCCCAGTTGTTTGGGATCAAAACAGATCGCTGTTGGGGAGAACAAGAAGTTACTATTCGCCAAGTTGAAGGAACTATCTCCCTGCCTAGCGGACTAGCTGGCTGTGCGGTGCTAGGAGATGGTAGAATCGCTCCGCTTGTAGATATCTCAGCCTTATTAAGCTGGCTTGCTAATTCTAGCAAATCATCCAGTTTAAACGGGACACCACAAAGACGGCTAGCTCAACTTGGCTTAGAGTCAGGGCGGCTTGGCGAGTCGGGGATATCTGAAAGCCAGAGAAACAAGGTTTTGATTATAGATGACTCGATTAACGTGCGTCGCTTTTTAGCATTAACCTTAGAAAAAGCTGGTTACGAAGTAGAACAAGCGAAAGATGGTCAAGACGCACTGGACAAACTTATTGGGGGATTGGAAGTCCAAGTTGTTATTTGTGATATTGAAATGCCTCGGCTTGATGGCTATGGCTTTTTAGGTCGTCTGAAATCGTATCCCGCTTTTAGGGAATTGCCCGTTGCTATGCTCACCTCCCGCAGTGGGGACAAACATCGTCGCCTAGCAATGGACTTGGGCGCAAAGGCCTATTTCTCTAAGCCTTACAAAGAACAAGAATTACTCCAAACCCTGAAGCAATTACTTCAAAATCAACCACAGCCTGCTACTTTGTAATAAAAATTTATGGCTATTATATCTCCACTGCGATCGCGCCGTTTGGCTCAACAGCAAACTGAAGCTACCCAGCATTTACTTGTCTTTCGCATCCGGCAGGAATTGTTTTCTTTGCCTACCAAGTCAGTACAAAAAGTTTTGCCTATGCCTAATGTCTACGGAGATCCCCAGTCAACAGGAGTGAGCGTAGCTATTTATCAGGACAAAGAATTATTAGTCGTAGATGTAGGACGCCGTATCTTTCGAGAAAAAACATCCCAGCCTTTATCCCCAAATACAAGTAATAGTAGTGTTGTTCCGCAACCAAAAGATAGTAAGGAACAACGCTTCTTATTAATAGTCCAAAGTTCTCAAGGTCAATTAGTTGGTTTACCAATTGATTCGCTGCCTTTGCTACGTCGGGTGCCTGAATCGGCTTTTGCACCTTTGCCTTCAGGTTATACTTCTGAAGCAAATATTCAGTGTGTAAGCTCATTAATGGTTCAATCTCAGGGCGATGAACCACCTCTATTTTTACTCAACCCAGATCAGTTAGCGCAACCCCAGCAAATTGTCCCCTTAGCAGGGTAGGCTCAAGTTAACGAAGCACTGGCATGAGACGGCTTTAGTTACTTACTAAGCATGATGGTTAGCGTAGCATTACGACCCATTCATGTTCTACTCGCTGCTGACCTATTGCAAGCCACTCACCACTCACAATTTGCGATCGCGTCACTTAATTTCTGCTTGGGGTTTTGTCATCAGTCCCCTTCACCAAGACTACAGCGCAAATAATTTATGCTGATTGGTCATCATACTCTTCCCAAATGTTAATTTTTATTAACTGTTTTCTCGTTGGAGCATCTATATGGGCACCTTATATTAACAGAAAATTTACATCTACAATGAATTATACCTACCATCTTCCCCTAGTAATTATTTCTGCATTGATAGCCGTTTTAGCGTCGTACACAGCCCTAGAGATGGCAGCCAAAGTCAAGAACTCAAACGATAATTCTTGGTTGATAGGAAGTGCGATCGCCATGGGGACTGGCATTTGGTCTATGCACTTTGTGGCAATGCTAGCTTTCTCGCTGCCAGTGAAGATCAGCTACAACCTACTGTTAGTGGTCATCTCTCTGTTGGCGGCAATTGCCGCATCCTTTCAGGCATTCTTTATTGTCAGTCGTCCCACCATCAACCCAGTTATGTTAATAGCGGGTGCAGCATCTATGGGGATTGGCATCGCCAGCATGCACTACATTGGAATGGCAGCTATGAAGATGCAAGCAATCACCCACTACAATCCCCCCCTGTTCTTCCTCTCGGTAGGGATTGCTGTTGTGGTGTCACTGGTGGCTCTGTTTCTTTTTCTGAAGTTTGGGGCTGTAGGTAGGCGGGTTAATAAGAAATTGCAACTAATTACTGCCATAGTCATGGGGGCAGGGGTTTCTTCAATGCACTATACAGGAATGGCAGCAGCGATATTTGAACCGGACTACGAACAATATGTGGCTCCCGCCCTAATAGACAACGTATCTTTAGCATTTTTAGTGGCTACCTCAACCTTTCTGGTTCTGGGAGCAGCCCTAGCAATTGCTAATGATAAACCGCAGCAAAAATATAGCAGACCGCTTTAATTTTTTGAGCTGATAGTCAAACGATAGTCAACTGGTGTAATTTACACCCATCACTTGTAAAATTGCACGGCGGCAACGCCAAACCCCCGATAAAGCTTTAATCAAAGCGGCGTCGGGGGTTTAGTCGTTAAGCTCTAGTTCTGATTTATGCCAGGAGGCGGAATTGAACCGCCGACACGAGGATTTTCAGTCCTCTGCTCTACCAACTGAGCTATCCCGGCAAGTGATTTTTGGCGCTTTATTAAATTAGCAAATTGAGCGGCTTTTGGCAAGCGTTTATCCGCAAGACAAAAAACCTATGAATATATGTTCAGATGTTATAGTAAAAGAGAAAAGTGATTAGGAGGAAACCATGACCACCGTAACCTCAATGAAATGTGCCTGTGAGTCCTGTCTTTGCGTTGTTAACATCGGTGAAGCCATGGAACAAGATGGCAAGTACTATTGCAGCCATGCTTGCGCTAACGGCCATGCGGATGAAGAAAGCTGCGGTCACGACGGTTGTAACTGCTAAACTTCAGCTGCCCTGCTCTCTTACCACCGCTTTGGGCAGGGCTTTTCGCTCTTGTGGGCGACAAAGGAGGAAAATCTAACATTTAGGCTAAGCCTCCTCCCTTGTGGGCAAGGCAAATCTAAAATCTCAAATTGTTTGACTCAGCTAGCCGTAAACAGCAGCGGCAGATGTCTCAGTATGGTAATTGGCTCAAGATTGTCAAGTGCAGGAGCAAGATGTCCGCTCACCTTCCATCTCATGGGACTGGAACTAATTCGATTCAAAAGGCAGAAAATCTCAATTGTCATCCGCCACACCCTATTGACATTGAGGACTGCCATCACCTACAGGGCGAAATTCTCAGTATAGAGAAGGCGCAACGCATGGGAGAGTTCTTTAGCCTCTTGGGAGATGCTAATCGCTTGCGGATTCTCTCGGTGCTGGCGGTGAAGGAGCTTTGTGTCTGCGACTTGGCAGCAGCGCTGAACATGAGCGAATCAGCCGTTTCCCACCAGATGCGGTCTTTACGAACAATGCGATTAGTCAGCTACCGCAAGCGGGGACGCAAGGTTTTTTATTACCTTCAAGATCATCATGTCCTCGACCTCTATCGATCTGTTGCAGAACACATCGATGAGCAAGGTTGACATCCTCCCCAACCTAAAAGGTACGGGGATTCCTAAGACTCACGACTTAGGTTTCTGTTTCTTTCCCCTTTGACTGCGCTCAGGGGTTTCTCGCAACCGCCCTCTGGACTGATGTCCTTCAGGTCTTATGTTCGCTCCACAGACGTTCACCGCAAGAGAAAGAGCGGCGAGTATATTTTTAGCTGCATTAACATCACGATCATGGTTAGTGTCACAAGCTGGGCACGTCCAATCACGGATATTTAGAGGCATTTTTTCAACGATGTGACCACATTCGCCGCATCGCTTTGAACTAGGAAACCACCGCTCAATCTTGATAAAATTGCGACCATACCAGTTGCACTTGTACTCAAGTTGTCGAGTCAATTCACCCCAGCTAGCATCGCTGATCGAAGAGGCTAGTCTCCTATTCTTGATCATATTCTTCACAGCTAATGTTTCGGCTGCGATCGTTTGATTTTCGCGTACCAGCCGAGTAGTCAGCTTGTGTATGTAATCCTTGCGAGCATTACTAATTTCTTCGTGAACTTTAGCGACTTTTAGGCAAGCCTTATATCGATTGTTAGATCCCTTCTGCTTGCGGCTAAGTGCCCTTTGAGCTTTCTTGAGCTTGGCACGTTTTGCCTTGAAAGTTTTAGGATTACTAACCTTTCTATGACGGGGTTTTAGACCCAAATTTCTTGATAAAGAATGTAGAGACGCGCCATGGCGCGTCTCTACAAGGGTTTTAGGTAACGTAGCTCTATCGGAAGAAATCCTCCAAGCATCTACCCAGCACTCTTAGTGCGATCGCGTTTACCCAGTGGCTCCCTAAAGCGGAGATACAAGCCCCCGTGGGGCATCGCACTGGTAGCTCGCTCTGTGCAAAAGTCTCCTTAGCTCAAAAAATGACGTAAGAGCTATTTGAATGGTGTTGAGGAGAGTAGATGTCTAAAAATTTGTGGGATTCCCTGCTAGTTAGAGCAGATGTTTTTGGGGTGTTTCTGGTTTTTGCAACAGCTGGTGCCATCGCTTCGCCGACGCCAAGAGCGATCGCCACCCAAACTCCAACGGTGAAGACGCAAGAAGTCCAGAGCCAAACAGAAACCCTATCTGCCACTGCTGCTAAGGTGGCTATTACAACCCAAAAGACGAATATTGAGCCGCCAGTTGTTGCAGATTTTCAGACAAAAGCAGGGATTGCCATGGCCCGTACAGAGGCGATTAGTGGCATTTCTACGCCAGCTGCTTCTGAAATAGCTGAAAAACCTACCCCCACTGCCCCAACCTCCACCACTGCTGATACCAGTGTATTGGAACAACTCCAGCACTACAGCAACGAAAGCAATGTCGATGACCCTATGGGTCAAATTACCAACGCTTCTCAGTTCCGAGACGTGCAACCTTCTGACTGGGCTTATGAAGCCCTAGATCGGGTGGTGCAGAGATATGGTTGTTTGGTAGGTTATCCAGATGGCACTTATCGCGGCAACCGGGCACTGTCCCGCTATGAATTTGCCGCTGGTTTAAACGCCTGTCTCAGGCAAATTGAAAGCTTGATTGCTGCTAACGGAGCAGATGTCGTTTCCCGAACAGACTTTGATGCACTGCAACGGCTGAGTCAGGAGTTTCGTACAGAACTGACAACATTAGGCACACGGGTAGATAACCTGGAAAGTCGCACCGCTTTTATAGAACAGCGTCAATTTTCCACCACTACAAAGCTGAGTGGTACAGTCATCTTTGGTTTGACAGGTGTGGCAACGGGAGAAAATGCCTTAGGCGAAGAAATAGATAATGTAGCTATTTTTGGAACGCGAACTCGCCTTGATTTAGACACTAGCTTCACAGGCAAAGATGTTCTAAGAACCCGACTCCAAGCGCTAAATCTCGATGCATTTTCCGGCACTTCCACCTTCACACCAGAAGGCGACCTAAAATTTGCTGGCGACACTTTCGGCACTGGAAACAGTAATGATATTGAAATTGATGCCCTGTTGTATAGTTTCCCCATCGGTGAGAAGACAACAGTTGTTCTTGAAGCTAATGCTGGGGCACCTGATGACTTTACCAATACAGTAAACCCATACCTTGATGGTGATGGCGATTTGGGTGCCCTTTCTAACTTTGGGACTCGCAACCCGATTTATTACTTAGTTGATGGTGCTGGGATAGGAGTGCAGCACCAGTTTAGTGACAACTTAGAACTGAGCTTAGGTTATTTAGCCAGCGATCCAGCGAACCCTGGAGAAGGTGGTGGTTTATTCAATGGCCCTTATGGGGCATTAGCACAGCTAACCATCAAACCGTTTGACAAGCTTACCCTTGGCTTAACGTATGTTCGCTCCTACAACAATGACCTTACTGCTGGTAGCAATCGTGCTAATCTGCGTTCAGCCTTACTAGACAACCCAAATTTGCCAGCGGCGTTACAACCTTTCGCTGGCTCGGAGGTATCTATTTCTGGCAATTCTTACGGTCTAGAGGCATCCTTTGAACTTAGCCCTAAATTTGTCATCGGTGGTTGGGTGGGCTATACTGACTCCCGCCTCCGCTCTGGGTTGGGAGGGGCAATTGGCTCAGGAGATTTGAATATCTGGAACTATGCACTCACCCTGGCCTTTCCCGATTTGGGTAAAAAGGGCAGCGTGGCAGGGATTATTGTAGGAATGGAACCTAAGGTTACTGGTGCTAGTGATTCGCTCAAGTTTCTTGAGGATAAAGATACTTCACTGCACATTGAAGGGTTGTACCAGTATCAGTTGACAGATAATATCGCCATTACACCTGGGGTTATCTGGCTGACTGCTCCGGATCACAATAATGACAATGATGATGTCGTGATTGGAACTATCCGCACCACGTTTAGTTTCTAAGTTTTGCCAAGATTTGCAGAATAGGAGAGACGTTCCGCCGGAACGTCTCTCCTATTCTGCGTGCAATTCCCCTACTTCAGGCGGGAGAAGAGGTTAACGTAATACACAGCGATCGCTTTAGTGGTCACGCTAGACTGCAAGAGAAAGGTTTCAGTACTCATTGACGAGCAGCTGTCCATTATGAGCAATCGCCTTGCCCAAACGCAAAGCCTCTACCTTCGGAAACACGCAGAAAACCCGATTGACTGGTGGTCTTGGTGTGACGAAGCTCTAGAAACCGCCCGCCGTGACAATAAGCCGATTTTCCTTTCAATTGGCTACTCCAGCTGCCATTGGTGCACGGTGATGGAAGGAGAGGCATTTTCTGATGCGGCGATCGCAGAATATATGAACGCCAATTTTATTCCTATCAAGGTGGATCGGGAAGAGCGACCGGACCTGGATAGCATTTATATGCAGGCGTTGCAGATGATGAAAGGTGAAGGCGGTTGGCCCCTAAATGTATTTCTGGCCCCGGATGATTTGGTGCCTTTTTACGGTGGCACCTACTTTCCCTTAGAACCTCGCTACGGACGCCCCGGATTTTTGCAAGTGCTGCAAGCAATTCGTCAGTACTACTACACAGAAACAGCGAAGGTGCGATCGCTAAAAGAAGAACTTCTCGGTTATCTCCAGCAAGCAGCTGTATTGGAAGCAGACGGCGGTGCATCCCTACAAAGCGATGAGTTCCTACAGCAAGGCATAGAGAGCAATACTGGTGTACTTACTGCTGGCGGTTACGGCCCTAGCTTCCCGATGATGCCTCATGCAGAGTTGGCACTGCGAGGCGCGCGGTTTAATTTTGAATCCCGATATGACGGGCAAAAAATCTGCACCCAGCGGGGATTAGATTTGGCACTGGGGGGCATTTATGACCATGTAGCTGGTGGATTTCACAGGTACACTGTTGACCCCACCTGGACAGTGCCTCACTTTGAAAAAATGCTTTACGACAATGGTCAGATTGTTGAGTACCTAGCTTCTTTGTGGAGTGCAGGTGTCCAGGAAGCGGCATTTGCAAGAGCGATCGCCGGAACCGTCCAATGGCTCAAGCGAGAAATGACGGCACCTGAAGGTTATTTTTATGCTGCCCAGGATGCGGACAGCTTCACCGAACCAGCGGCATTTGAGCCAGAAGAAGGGGCGTTTTACGTTTGGAGTTATAGCGAACTCGAACAGCTACTCACCAGCGAGGAACTAGCAGAACTGCAAGAGCAGTTTACTGTAACGCCCAGCGGTAATTTTGAAGGTCAAAATGTATTGCAACGACGTCATCCAGGCCAACTGAGTGACACAATAGAAGCCGCTTTAGTAAAACTATTTGCCGCCCGCTATGGTGCGTCACCAAAAGATTTAGAGACGTTTCCACCAGCCCGTAATAACCAGGAAGCAAAGACTAACAACTGGTCGGGTCGGATTCCACCAGTCACAGATACTAAAATGATTGTCGCCTGGAATAGCCTGATGATTTCCGGTTTGGCACGAGCTTACGCCGTGTTTGGGGAGCCACAGTACTTGCAAGTGGCAGTAGGGGCGGCAAATTTTATCCTAGACAATCAATGGGTTGATGGGCGCTTCCACCGACTCAACTACGAGGGTCAACCAGCTGTCCTCGCTCAGTCGGAAGATTATGCTTTGTTTATCAAAGCCTTGCTAGATTTACACCAAGCGTCCCTGAGACTGGAGGCTGCTAATTCCCAAGCACCCATCACCAACTTTTGGCAGGAAAAGGCGATTGAGGTACAAAAAGAATTTGATGAATTCCTCTGGAGTACAGAATTGGGAGGGTACTATAACACCGATGATGATGCTGGTCGTGACCTGATCGTGCGGGAGCGCAGCTATAGCGATAATGCCACACCCGCAGCAAATGGAGTGGCGATCGCTAATCTGGTACGTCTTTCCCTGCTTACAGAAGACCTCCAGTACCTCGACCGAGTAGAGCAAGGCCTGCGAGCTTTTAGCAGCGTCATGCAGCGATCGCCTCAAGCTTGTCCAGGCTTATTTGCAGCCCTCGATTGGTATCGCTACTGTACTTTAATTCGCACTACAAGAGAGCAGATAGCTTTCCTAGTACCTCAGTACCTGCCTACTGGTATTGTTGCCTTAGAAACAAATCTGCCGCCTAACGTCGTAGGGTTAGTTTGCCAGGGGCTGAGTTGTCAAGAACCGGCACTTAGCTCCGACCAGCTGTGGAAGCAAGTAAGGGAAGTTATAGCAATTAGCAGTTAGCTATTAGCAACAGGACTTACGCACTAAAAGCCTAAAACCTTGATCCCCCCTAGCCCCCCTTAAAAAGGGGGGAACGCTCAAAGTCCCCCTTTTTAAGGGGGATTTAGGGGGATCTATGCGTAAGTCCTGAGCAATTAGCTAATAGCCGTTCAAGCGTGAGAGCAGCACTTGGAGGGCGCATAGAGTTGAGGTCTATTGTCACTCTTCCCTTATGGCGACTGCTATATGATTAAACAATTCTCATAAGCTTTAGCAGTTGCCATAAAGGCTCTGGACAACCGACAAGAACCCCCAAGCACCCTCGCATGGTGCGGCTCTAAAAGCTAAAAGCTAACTGCTAATTGCTAATTGCTATAAAAGCTAATTGCTATACTATCGCTTCAAACGAGCATGGACAAGTTTACTAAAAGCTGAAAGTAGTACGAATGGTTCCTAAGAAAATATTATTGTTTTCTGAAATATGTCCAGGGTCAGTAACCATAAAAAAACCGGGTGTAATTGATATGTTATCGTTCAACCGGAAGCGGTAAAAAGCTTCATAGTGAAGTGAGGTGCCCTCATCTACACGCTCAATTAAAACGCCACCCAGTAATTTAGGCGGTTGACCAAATAGAAATGCGAGCAAATCTCCTTGTCTTCCAAATGGATTTGATAAACCCAAAGAAAATAGGTAAGTGCTACTAAGTGCCAGCGCATCAGATTTCAGAGAATCTGTTAATATTAGCCCTCCCCAAGTTCCAAAGGTAAGGTTATCAGCTAAGCGCCATTGCAGAGTACCGCCGAGGGCATGAATTGTGGCAGGCTCATTAAAACCCCCAGAAACATCAGCATTATTGCTTCCTGTAAAGGTGTCTAATCTACCATCGCTGGAAAAAGCATTTACATAAGATAAACCTGTGATGAGCCTATCAGTAGGCTTGAGTAGAAGCTGCGCTCCCAAAGCTCTATGCCCCCCTGAAAATAAACCTTCGGTGCTAATATTGGCATCTCTACTGCCATAAGCAAATTGCAAGCGCACGCGATTAGAAACTAGCCAATCAAAGCCTACACCTGCATCCAAATTTCCAATTTTAAAAACGGGAGTCGAGCCAGCAAAACGGGAAACGGCACCCTCACCGGGGCTATCATATGGGGAGTTGTTTGTCAAAACACTACTTAAGCTAAAGCCTACAGGCTTGACTGTAAAGACGACGCGATCGCCTAAACCAGCAAACCGATATTCTAAGGAATTTAATTCCAGATCGTTTTTTAAGTCGCTTTGATAAGAAAGCAAAGCCATGTTGGTGTTGAATGCGTTAGGGTTGGCAAAGCCGCGATCGCTAAAATTACCTGCTACTAGCCCAAGCCGTAGAACATCTTTGCCAGTAAAAGAGGAGGCAAGTTGTAACTGTGTCAGATAATTCAGAACTGCGTTAGCCTCGCCTTTGCCAGGTGGCTTACCTCCAGAACCTGCTGCTAGTCCAAAGATAGCTTGTCCGCCCAAAGTGACTGTGGTAGAAAACTGGCGCGCTTCCAGTTGAGAAATACGCCCTTCAAGATTATCAACACGGCTGCCTAAATTGGCTAATTCAGTGGCAAAGTCTGTTCGCAGTCTTTGTAGGGTTTCTAAGTCTTCTTCCCTGACTGTATCTGCTGCACCTGAGCCAATTAGCTGACTAATTTTCTCCAGTACTACATTTAAACCAGCTGCAAATTCGTAGCGACTTAGGGCGCGATCGCCTCGGAATGTGCCATCAGGATAACCCGCTAGCGCACCGTAGCGTTCTACTAAAGATTGCAACGCCTGAAACGCCCAGTCAGTCGGTTGCACATCCGATAACTGGGATACAGAAGTCACCTGAAGCATGTTGTTATCAGGTGAACTAATTTCCAGGTTTTCAGTACTATTTTGATTAATAATAGTGGGTGCTATTCTATCTCCCACAACTGGCGTATTTGTAGTAGCAGATGGTAGAGTTACTGGTTCTAAGTTTACCTGAGCTACTTTGTCTACAACTTGATTTACAGAGCTAGTTATATTTACTTGAATGTCAATTAATTTGAGATTTGAGATTGGGGGTTTGGGATTATTAATTTGGGAGCCAAGTTTGGGAGATTCTAGATTTTGATTGTTCTCGGGGATGATCTTAATTTCGGCTATTTCGGTATTGAGCGATTTTGGCACTTGAACTAATATCCTACTGTCTCTCTCTTCTCCTACTCTGCTACAGTCTAAACAATTAGATGTACTCGCAAGTGATATTGAGTTCTGATTTATTGGCAAATAATCTTTAGGCAAGCGTTCATCTTTTTCAATAGCTGAAGCCGTCTGCTCAACTGCGATCGCTGGCATACCTACAGAGAATGCTGAAGCTACAGCTACAATTAAAAAATATTGTCTCCTCACAATTTACACTCACGTTTTTTAGTAGAAAAGCCAATTCCTATATTGCCAAATTAGTGATGCTAACGATCCGGTGCAATTCCGGTTGTTAGAGTTCCGCGAAAAGAGCTACCAATAGAAGGTTCTTTACCTCCTACATCAAAAACCTCAATTCTAGTGGCTTCACCCAAAGTACCAATCACTGTACCAGCAACGTTATTACCACTCAAGCCAATAGTACTAGTTTTGCCAGTATTATTATTGATGGTGATAGTACCTTCCTGAAAATCTACACTAATGTTGGTAACACTACCATCATCATCTGTGAATATAGCAGTGTTTCTACTTGTTCTTGTAAAAGTACCACCTGCGATCGTCCGATCGTTCAGAAAGACGAATGAGGACTCTCCTTTTTGACCATCAAAGCCGCTATCTCCACCACTAAGGGCATCACTTAAAAAAGTGTCTCTAAATCCACTTCCCCTTATTCTCCTCTGCTGATCTCTTAATGCTGGTATAGTTTGCGCCCGAACTGTATTCAGAGTCTGTTGAACTTCAATAGATTCTTGAGCAACTATATTTTCTTGCCCTGGGCCCAAACCAGCAGCTAGTTTATTAGTTTTATAAAAAGCTTCTAAGTCAAATTCTTTAACCTCTCCTACATTGCCACTTATTATTGACACTGTTTCACCGCCTTGTAGAGGAACAGTGTTTATTCCCTGTAAATTTGATACTTTAATGCTGCCATTAGTAAGAGCAAAAACTTGTGTTTTATTACTTGCAGGATCGTGTATAACCATCAGCGCGCTGGCTCGATCTGGTGGGGAAAGTAAATTTGCATCTTCAGCAGCGGTAACTGCGCCTCTGTCCTCTTGAGCAGCTTTTGTAAAGTTTCTATCAGCAAGAACTATTTTTGCTATGTTTTCTAGAGAGCCATGCATAGCAACTAGCACACTGCTTCCTCTGGATGGCGAAGGTAGATGGGAGGTTGCGGAAGAGGAGGGAGATAGTATTTCAATCTTACTATCAGGTGTTTCTAACGTTGTTCCTACACTACCAGGTGGTATCATTGCCAAGGCAGCACCTTCGTTAAGCTGAAAAATTGTTTCAGTCATGGCAATACGATTTCTCAGCTGAAAGCGACGCATCCCTGGAAGAAATCTGAACCTGGAATTTTGATCAATTCGGGTTAGAGAACCTTCATTAAATAGCAGTTCCGCCATTGAGCGTGCTTTTGTCTGTAGTTCGTCTTGAGGAGATAGAGGATCTGATTTTTTGGCTGGGCGTGGAGGCTGTTGTTTAATAAGCAGTTGTACATTATTCAACAGCTTGTATACTTGAGCGCGAGTTAGTAGTGCGTTCTGCTGAGCCAGCACAGGACCCATCCAAACCATTCCTATAAGGCTACCGAAGATTATCCCAAAATTTAATAACCGAATTTGCCGTTTCACAAAAGCTTACCTCTCAAGTTCACTCTATAATTTACTATTACAGAAATTCAGTTAACACAAGCCAAAGCTAATGAATTCTTAAGCTCATCCCTATGCCTAAAGCTAGGGGCGGCAAGCGGAAGTAGTCATAGTTGTGGGTTAGTAGGCTCTTTTTTTTACTAATCTCTAACTGTCAGCCGCAAATTTGTCGGAATGACATTCGATTTGGGGCTGTTTCTCTACCTAAGTGCATTTGTTCCTCTAGGGAAGCCCTATGTTAGTTAATTTATAGTCATAGCTCATTTTTTTTATGCAGTTTTTAAGCAGGTGGCTTAATACTGATGACAAAAATAAAGGCAAAAAGATTCCGTAGAAGCTGGGCGGAGAGACAATCAAGCTCAAAGCATGGGGGAAGTTCTCTGAGGCTTGCTGCCCCTCTGCCCCCCCTGCCGTCTCAATATCCAATATGTGTCTATGAATGACTTCTCCCCCAGCCCCTTGTAGGAGAGGGGTGGCTTTTCAAACACGCTCTTAGAATCTATCCGAAAAGCGGTTTTAAGATATTTTTAACCACAGATAAACACAGATGAACACAGATACCAGTAGGTATTGGGTCACTGAAACGGATTTTTCGCGTAGGCTTTAAGCCACCCTGAGTTTTCTGGGCTAGCCATTTGCGATCGCGCAACCATTATTTTTCGGATAGGTTCTTAAACGTAAGGAATATGCCAGGAGGCTACAAGCCTCCGCTTTGTGCGAGGATAGGCTTAAATTTATTGTTCCACCGACAAAGTACTTCTTTCCTCAGAGGTCAGCTGTAGCTCCATGCGCTCTCGTCAAGAGATTGTTGAGATTTTTTCGAGTTTCCTGCAATTTGAAGCAGATCGTTTTAGGGACTGGGCAACGGTTCCGAGATTGCGTCGGAGTATGCAAAGTTGCCTAACTCAGTCAGCACGCCCGGAAGCCTCGGAGAACTTTTGGGCGCTTTACTGGTACAAAGTGTGGCAGACGCAGCCTGGTAGTCTGGCTGAAGGGCATCTGTCCGCCTACTTGCAAGAAGCCTGTTACTGGGCAGCCCAAAAAACGATCGCAAGCTTTTCCAGTAGCCAACATACTTTATCTGACTGCTTTCAGATCGCGATCGCCCAAGTCAATAAAGTTCTCAAGGGGTTTAATGCTAAGCAGGGCTTTAGCCTGAAAAACTATGCCAGTGTTATTTTCAACAGCATTATCAAAGAAGCCCTGCGTCAACGTCAGGAAGTGGATATCTGCTCGGATTGGGCTTTGTTGCGTAAGCTCAGCCAAAAGCGGCTAGAGGAATCTTTACATAATGCTGGGCTATCTCCAGAAACTATTGCCAGTTATCTTTTAGCCTGGAATTGCTTTAAAACCGTTTATGTGCCTACTCAAGCTAGTGCGACTCGCCAACTCTCCAAACCAGAGCGCGATACTTGGGAGGCGATCGCCAAGCTTTACAATAGCGATCGCCTGGTGAGACTGCACCCACCTGGAGCCGAATGTCGCGCTGAGATTGTGGAAAAATGGATGCTAGCCTGTGCTAAAGCAGCCCGCTCCTATCTATATCCGACCTTAGCCTCCATTAATACACCCAGACCGGGGCAAGAGTCTGGGGAATGGCTCGATAACCTGCCAGGACTTCAGGAAGAGTCATTACTCACAACAATCATTACTCAAGAAGAAGAACAAAGCAGACAGTCTCAGCAAGCTCAAATGAATGCTGTTTTAATAGCAGCTTTAGATAATTTCGATCAGCAAACACAAGAGCTGTTGCAACTTTATTACGGTCAAGGACTTACCCAGCAGCAGATGGCAAAGCAGCTGGAGATGAAACAGTACACCATTTCTCGTCGGCTTACTAAGTCTAGAGAATTATTGCTGAGTGCATTAGCTAAGTGGAGCCAAGAAACACTGCATATTTCACTCACTTCAGATGTACTTAAAGGTATCAGCGCCGTGCTGGACGAGTGGCTCCAAGGCTACTTTCAGGCCGATCTGAGATCCTCTATCGAGTAAGCTGTTATGACTTTTAACTTCCCTATAGCATCTGCCGATCCGGCTCAATTATGGCTTGAACTCTCGCCAACTACTCAGTCTCAAGCTTGGCAGCAGAGCCAGTCTTTCTCCACTCCCAGCAGCCGCTGGAATGCCTATTTGAATCGACTTGCCCTCAATGCCTTTCTCCCCTGGGCGCAAGAAGAATATGCTTCGCCAGCTCAAGCTTTTCCCAATAGTGCCGCTTTACCCAGCATCTGGGATCTGGTGAACGGGACAGCAATTAAGTTAGGTACAACTCGATTGGTACTACTGCCCAGCGAGACGATTGACTTGAGCGAATTGCGCGTGCCCCAAGAATGGGTAGATATTCCTGAGTGGGCGGGTGATTATTATCTGGCAGTGCAAGTTAATCCAGATGATGGCTGGGTGCGGATTTGGGGATACACAACTCACCGACAACTGAAGACGAGCGGGCATTATGATGTTGGTGATCGCACCTATTGTTTAGATGAGGACGACTTAGTTAACGATCTCAATATCCTGTCAGTTGCTCGTCAATTCTGTCCAGAAGAACCAACCCAAAGCGCTATAAAAACGCTGCCAGCCTTACCACAGGCACAGGCAGAAAACTTAATACAGCGTTTGGGCAATCCCTCAATTGCCACGCCCCGGCTGTCCGTACCCTTTGAACTTTGGGGGGCGCTACTGGCGCATGGAGGATGGCGGCAGCAGTTGTTTGAACGGCGGCAAGGACTCCCCGAACAGCGGTCGATTCTGCAATGGTTGCAATCGGGCATCTCAGATCTCGCACAACAAGTTGGTTGGGCTAGAGTTGAGTTTCAACCCAGTCAGGTAGGCGCGCGTGGGGTAGAACTCGCATCTGCACCCGTCGCCCTATCTCGCCAGCTAGTTATTGCCGGCCAAAATTACGAGTTACAAGTGCTACCTCAAGGTACTCCCCAGGAAAATATCTGGCGTTTTGAGCTGAGGAATTCATCTGTGGGCGCTCTCATTCCTGGTGGATTTAAATTAAGGCTACTAACTGAAGATTTACAGCCATTTGAAAATAATGAAGATACGGCAATAACGGCTGTAGAACAGCTTTACGTTGAAGTCGCACTCTTAGCGGGCGAAGGATTAGTTTGGGAAATAGAGCCAATGCCAGAAAACTACGACCGGGAAATCTTGCGTTTTTAAGCGCTTGTGGTCAAGTATATGATTTCTCTATTAGATCCCTTGCAAAAGCCAATAAAAATATTGCTCATTAATCTGTGTTTATCTGTGTGCATCTGTGGTTAAAACTCAAGAAAGCTTATTTTTGCAATAATTCTATTGACAAAAATTTGTAAGTATGTATAGTAAGGGCGAAGGATTTGTACTTGTTGGCAAGCGGCTTTAATTGAGGTAAGCAGACAGACCCTAAACGAATAAGAACCTCGATTAAAGAAGTTTTAAACCGCAGATGAAAGCAGATAGACGCAGATAAACGCAGATATGGTCATCCTATTTGATTTGTGAGTGAACCGCAAAGACCCAAAGAGCGCTAAGAAAGAAAAGAAGGGACAATTTCACGAATCAGTTAGGACTGCTATATTTAGTCTCCTAATTTCTAAAGTAATCCTATTAAGTTGCCAAAATGTCTCCCGTCAGCCGTGGTACTAGCCGTTCTACTCGTGCCTTAGAAACAGGTGAAGCTAAGTTGTGGCTCTTACTGGTGGGCGTTAACCAATACCAGGATGAGAGTTTACCGCCGCTGCGCTACTCAGCTTTAGATTGTCAGGGATTAGTAGAAGCATTAGCAGAAGCGACTCAGAGTTTTCCTCAAAAGACAGCGATCGCCTATCACGATTTTGCCGCCCAAGCTCCCACGTTGTCAGCAGTTCGGGGCAGTATCCAACAAATTGTCACAGATGCGCGATCGCAAGATACTATCCTGTTCTACTTCTCTGGACACGGAGTAATCGAACCAAACACTCAGCAGCCAGTTTTGTGTCTAAGAGATACACAGAAGGATAACCTTCTAGCTACAGGTCTAGAGTTGCAGGAATTATTGCAGAAGTTGGATAACTGTGCAGCTCGCCAGCAAATAATTTGGCTGGATGCTTGTCATAGTGGCGGCATGACGCTGCGGAAGGCAGGAGATGGGGAGCAGAGGGGCAGGGGGAGTAGGGAAGCAGGGGGAGTAGGGGGAGCTAGATTGCAGGGGGGCAGAGGGGTTGAGATATCGCCTGAAGTCATGGTTAACCCTACCCCTGAGCTAGTGAAAGTATTAGGGAAACGTGCAGCCCAAAGCAAGGGTTTTTATGCTTTACTATCGTGCGATCGCACTCAGCAATCTTGGGAGTTCCCTGAATTAGGGCATGGAGTGTTTACTTACTACTTAATGCGGGGATTGCGGGGTGAAGCCGCAGATTCACAGGGCGTCATTGAGGCCGATGGGCTTTACAAATATGTTTATCACCAGACACTGCAATATATTGATAAGACTAATCAGCAACTGCGTTTAATTAATCAACAAAAACGCGGCAAAGGAGAAAGCCATCTTTATTCTGAATATCCTTTACAAACTCCCAAACGAATTGTGGAAGGGTTTGGGGAACTAATTCTGGGATTAAAACCAGAGAGAGCAGGTTCTCAATATCCGCGACAAGCTTTAGTTGTAAAAGGGTTAGCAGGCAACCAGACTACCCTGGCTTTAAGTAAACTGCTACGCGGTGCCGGAGCTTTTGAACTGAAATATTTGTCTCGCTCTGGAAAAACCTGGGCAGAAGTCAGGGATGCCATACAAACTTGTTTGCGCTCTCAAAACATTGGCGCAGATGAATTACAAAGTAAGTCAGCATCAATTTACAGCGTCGGTTCCTCCCAAGAAATCGCCACTGTATTGTTGTACTTGCGCGGACGAATTGAGGAAACAGAAGCAGGAGAATCTTGGCTGGTATTAGGAGATGGTATTCGCCTGAGTCGTTCATGGTTGAGGCAACAGCTACGCAATTCCCAAATGACTCAACAAATCATCATCTTAGATTGTCCAGAAGCCTCTTCCCTAGCCCATTGGGTGGATGATTTACAATTTGGATCGGAACGGGGACAATGCCTCATCGCCGCCGCCGCAACGGCATCAGATCCCGACCAGTTTGCTCAAGCCTTACTAGAAACACTGCAAGCAGCAGATGAGCAGGTGGGGTTACCAGTCGCCGGATGGATTGCCCAATTGCAAGTAAATCTAGCAGGGAGTGCGATCACCCCTCAAATTTGGCTATCCGGAACCCACGGCGTTATTGAAGTCTTGCCGGGAAGAGTCGGGACAGAAAATCCCGAAGGATTTGATTTGGGAATTTGCCCTTATATGGGGCTAAAAGCTTTTGGAGAAGAAGATGCCCAATACTTCTACGGGCGGGAAGCATTAACGCAGAAGCTCATCAATGAACTTAGTCATCGAGCCTTTTTAGCAGTTGTCGGGGCATCTGGAAGTGGTAAATCTTCAGTAGTTCATGCTGGATTAGCCGCACAGTTAAACCCAGGCAAGCAACTACCCGGCAGCGAACAATGGTGGATAAAAAGTTTTCGCCCTGGAAGTCATCCCCTGTCAGCTTTAGCCCGAAGACTGGTAGATGCAGGGACGACAAAGGAAAAAGCTCACCAGCAGTTGCAAATCGAGGGACTGTTATATCAAGGTATAGAAGGTTTAGTTTGTTGGCTGCGTTCCCGACCTGAGCCAATGGTTGTCTTAATTGTGGATCAGTTTGAGGAACTGTTTACCCTCACGGGAGCAGAAGAACGCCAGCGGTTTTTAGAAATTATTTTTGGGGCGTTAGAGTATGCAGGCGATCGCTTTAAGTTAGTAATCACGTTACGGGCAGACTTTATTAGCTCTTGTTTAGAAATTCCTCAACTAGCGCAGCACCTCCAGCAGTCAAATGTATTAGTACCGCCGGGGTTAATAGAAGAAGATTATCGTCAAGTAATTATCAAACCAGCGGAACAAGTCGGGCTGAAAGTTGATTCTGGGCTGGTGGAAGTGCTTTTGCAAGAGTTAGATCGCGATGCAGGTGATCTACCCTTATTAGAATTTGTCTTAGAGCAGCTATGGGAACATCGTCAAGCAGGCCAGTTAACATTACAGGCATATCGGGAACAAATTGGCGGTCTTAAAGGTGCGCTGGAACGCAAGGCACAGGCAGTTTACGACAGTTTAGATGCCAAAGCTCAAGCTTGCGCTCAGTGGATTTTTCTGATGTTGACGCAGCTAGGAGAAAGCACAGAAGACACAAAGCGACGCATCCTTAAATCAGATTTAGTTGTGGCTAAATACCCAGCACCCCTGGTAGAAAGAACGCTGCAAGCATTAATCGCAGCCAAACTTGTAGTCGTCAATTTAGAACAGGGGGGTGTTACTGGGCAAAGTCGAGGCTCAGCAGCAACGCCGCCAGAGTCAGATGAACTGCTACTAGAAGCAATGAAGCAGGAAGTGACAGTGGAGGTTGCCCATGAGGTGCTAATTCGCCATTGGTCAACATTGCGTTGGTGGTTAGAAGAAAATCGCGCTAACTTGCGGGTACGGCGACAAGTTGAGCAAGCTGCAATGCTGTGGAAACAAAGCGGTAAGCAGCCGGATTTTTTGTTGCAGGGGGTACGACTAGGGGAAGCAGAAGACATCTATATCAAATACACGGATGAGTTGTCTGAAGATGTCCAAAAATTTATAGAAGCTTGTCTGGAAGCAAGGCAACAGCAACAACTTCAGGCAAAAAGGAGATTAAGACAGGCGCAAACTGCGATCGCAGTTATCAGCGTGTTGGGAATAGCAGCTATGGGCTTTGGTGGGTTGGCTTACTGGCAGAAACAAGCTGCCCAAGTCAGGGAAATAGAAGCTTTGAATTCATCCTCGGAAGCACTGCTGTTATCTAATCAGCAACTTGAAGCACTAATTTCCAGTGTTAAGGCGGGAAAACAGCTAAAACAATTGATGCGGTTCAGCAATATAATTGCACCCAGCAATTTAGCCCAAACTCAAGCCACAACCGCCAGCACGCTACAGCAGTCAGTTTATAACACTCAAGAGCGCAACCGATTGCAGGGGCATACCGAAAAAGTGAATAGCGTCAGCTTCAGTCCTGACGGTCAACTTATCGCTTCTGCTAGTGATGACGGTACTATAAAAATTTGGAGCCGAGAGGGGAGTTTGCTGCACTCGCTAACTGGACATACAGACCGAGTTACCAGTGTTACATTTAGCCCTGATGGTAAAACTATTGCTTCTGCTAGTGCTGATAAAACTATCAAGTTTTGGCGTACAAATGGCACTTTAATTAAAAGTTTAATTGGACATAATGATTGGGTTAATAGCGTTATTTTTACTCCGGACGGTAAAACTATAGCCTCTGCAAGTCGTGACCAAACTGTGAAACTCTGGCGCGCAGATGGCACCATTATCAAGACATTCAATGGACACAGTGGCTGGGTGAATGCTGTTATTTTTAGCCCAGATGGTAAAACTATAGCCTCTGCAAGCGAGGATAAAACCATTAAGTTGTGGAGTATAAATGGTGTCTTAATAAGAACCATAAGTGGACATGGAGATCGAGTCAACAGTATAACGTTTAGCCCCGATAGTAAGACTATTGCATCTGCTAGTGGCGATAAGACGGTGAAGCTGTGGAGTGTAACAGACGGAACTGCTCAAACTTTTGATGGACATGGAGATCGCATTAACAGTGTTAATTTTAGCCCTGATGGTAAAACTTTAGTTTCTGCCAGTGCAGACGGTACTTTGAACTTCTGGAGTCAAGACGGTAGCTTACTGAAAACTGTGAATGGGCAGAAAGCTGAGGTTCTCAGTGTGAGTTTCAGTCCTAATGGGAAAATTCTGGCTTCTGCTAGTGCGGATAAGACGGTGAGACTCTGGAGTGCAGATGGCATTCTGAAAAATTATGACGGTGGTGTTTATAGTGTTAGTTTCAGCCGCAATCGCATATTTGCTTCTGCTGGTTGGGATAACACTATCAAGCTGTGGAGAACAGATGATAGAAACTCTAAGCTATTACTCAAAACCCTGAATGGGCATACATCTATAATTGCTGCCGTCAGTTTCAGCCGTAATGGTAAAATTCTCGCTTCTGCCAGTGCAGACAAAACGATCAAGCTTTGGAATGTAGCCAATGGTAACTTAATCAGAACTTTTGCTGAACATAATGATGGAGTTACCAGCGTCAGTTTCAACCGTAATGGTAAGATTTTCGCTTCTGCCAGTGCAGACAAAACGATTAAGCTTTGGAATGTCGCCAAAGGTAATCTGATCAGAACTTTGGCTGGACATAATGATGGAGTTACCAGCGTCAGTTTCAGCCGTAACGGTAAGACTTTGGCATCTGGCAGCTATGACAATACGGTGAAGCTCTGGAATCTCAATGGTAAACTGTTGAAAACGCTAAAAGGACATGGATTAGCGATCGCATCCGTAACTTTTAGCCCCGATGGTAAAACCTTGGCGTCAGCTAGCTGGGACAATACAATCAAGCTTTGGCGCGTCCCTGATGGCACTCTGTTAAGAACTCTTACTGGTCATAACGATGGCGTTACCAGTGTCAGTTTTAACCCTGATAGTCAAATTCTCGCTTCTGGCAGCGCTGACAACACAATCAAGCTTTGGAACCTAGTCGATGGCACTTTGCTAAAAACGCTGAATGGATATGCAGGTAAAGTTAACAGCGTTAGTTTTAGTCCTGATGGTAAACAGTTGATCGGTGCTAGCGAGGATACAGGTGTAATCTTGTGGAATTTAGATATAGATGATTTGTTAAAGCGTGGTTGCGATCGCCTGCATGACTATCTCAAAACTAATACTAATGTGAAAGAGAGCGATCGCGCTATTTGCGCGAGTAAAGCTACGTAGCACGAAGTGCCGCGCCACATCATTAAGGCGGGGAGAGGGGTTAAGCTTATCCCAAGACTAAAATAGGTGAAATTTCAGGAAGGGTAGTTAAGTAAGTCAACTTAATTAAACTCTCATACCAATCTAGGTTGGGTTTCCTACCTCAACCCAACAGTTGCAAACCTTTGATGGGTTGTTTCCTGTGGAAACGCTAAGCGTACTCTAGCGCTCTACCCATCCTACAAATAATTAAGCGGCTCTACTTATTAATAAAAAACTGACGGGGTGACAACCCCGTCAGTTAAACTCCTTTGACTAGTTTAAAAAGCCCAACTATCTTAGGAGATTATTTGATTAGCTAGGAACCACCGCTTGCACATTCTGTTAATGGTGGTGCTTTTCTGCCTGGAACTTGCACATGGCTTTAAAGTTATGGGCAGGTATAAATCCGCACATCGTCTTGAACCCAACCGAGAGATCCAACACTATTATCGTTAGCTTGACGGAAGCGGAAACGGACAACCTTTCCGGCTAGCGTAGCTAAGTTATAGCGGCTAGAAACGTAGCCATGACTCTCTTTGGTAAAGCCAGTGCGTCCTTTAAGGGGATTGTCAGCACCGCTACCATTAAAGATGGTGCCGTTATAGTTCTGACCTTCTACAAATAGAGCTTTTGCATCTTGCCAAACGCCAGTACTACCGATGCTGTACTCTACAATCGCACCATCATAGTTATTGGTACTATCAAATTCAAAGCCAAACGCATGCTTGAAGTGCAAGAACGCTCCTGCGGGAATGGTGACTCCCGTCTTCATAACGGCCACTGAATCACTGAGAGAGTCAACATCTTCAACATAAAGTAAATTCGTGCCCGAAGCTGCATAGCCCGTCTCAATCTTCCAGGGATTGTAACCTTTTAAGGTCAAGAAATTCCACTTGCTACTCCCCTCTACGTCGTCAAAGAACGCGTTAACTGGGTTCTTACCTACTGGACACACAGATGCCTGAGGTTGAAAACCAGCAACGGGTTGCAGATTCATTTCGACAGCATCAAGAGCATTTTTCACTTGCGTACAGTTAGCGGCTGTAATTCCTGCTATACCAATTTGGCTGGTGCAGCTTTGGTAAAGGTAGTTGTAGAGATCGATGTAGTTAGAACCAGAAGTGAGATAAGTAGTTTGCGCCTTGTAGTAAATCTTGGCAACTTTAGGAATTCCAAGCGCGGTGATCGTTTTGCCATTAAAGGTACCTCCATCCACCATCAAGTAGGCAGCTTTATTGTTAACGCCACTATTGAAATGCACCCCTCCACCGTCCTCAGTACCCTTGTAGTAATGGGGACTCGTCATCTTGTCCGGGTTACCAAACAATGTTGGGTCTTTCATATCCCGAATCACGCCTATGCTAGCAGGAAGATCCTCCCCTAGTTTCCAGCGAACCGCCGCTGTATCATTGCCTTTGGCGTTCGTCAAGTCAACGAATTCGCCAAAAACATCGGACATTGATTCGTTAATCGCCCCTGACTGATAGTAGTAAAACAAGTTAGAGGTGTATTGCGTCAATCCATGCGCGAGTTCATGACCGACAACATCATCAGCCTTAGCCAGTCCATCGCCATAGACCATTTGATTACCATCCCAATAGGCATTCTCATAAGGAAATCCGTCCGGGCTATATCGCACTGTCGAGACCAGGGGCAATCCAAATCCATCTAAACTATCTCGGCCGAAGTTACTCAAGAAGAAGTTGTAAGTATCAGCTGCATATGTATGAGCTTTAGCTGTATCACTAGTGCCCGCGGCTGTACAGTTAGTAGTTGTATTTGTCTCAGTACATACCAATGTTCCAGGTAAGTTAGAAGTCCCGTTTGCTGTGTAAGTTTGGCGATTTCTGGCATCAGGAATATTGTTGAAGGTGAGGACAACTTTATCCTTAGCTTGAGCATCCACTAGCACAATTTGTTCGAGTGGCTGAGATTTTATGGGAGTTACCTTGACGAACCAGACTAACTTACCTGGGCTTTGAGCATCACCAGGATCGATGATTCCTGGCTTATAAATGTGTAGCTGCGGGGTGCTGACTTTAACACTTGATGCACCCAACTTGTAATATTTCTGTACAAGCTTTAAGCTCGTGTTCCGTGCTTGGGCAGCAGAAACTTTAGCAGTAGTATCGATATTAAGATTATCAGCTGCCTCACCAGTTATGGCCAGTAAGTTACCAGATTTGTCAAGATTAACGTTAATCTGACCCCCTACAACTGGAATACCCTTGTAAACTTGCTGATATTTAACTATAGACTCGCCATTAATTTTTAATGACTTCTTGGCAACAAGATCTGTAGCGGCATTTTTGACACCAAACAATGGTGCATAAGCCTTGGCAAAATTCATAGCTTGCGCTTGGGGATTGCCTGGTTGACTGGGAAAATTACCAGGAAGCTTGAGACCGTTAGGACCGTTAGAGCCGACCAAATTGACTTTGCCAGTTTTGTTGTCTTTTCCGACAATTGCTCCAGAACTTTGCAGAGCCGCGATCGCATTCGGATTAGCCAGTGCGCCTGATTGGAAAGATAGTAGGAAGGCTGTTAAAAGCAGAGAAGGCTTACGTAATGACTGTTTGAAGTTCTTCATCGGGAAAATTCTCACTTTGTTATCGGTTGAGTTTGGTTGGAGACTGAATCTTGTTCAGACAGTGTGTGATTGAGGATTCAGTCAAGGTGGTTAATTAACTCGGCTTAATCAGAATATTGAGTACTCCAATACTTCAAATCGTCATTCCTAACGGCTGTAGATATTTGTTCTAGTCTTTCTGTAGGTTCAGTTTGAAGCCGAGAATCATCGCGGTTAGCTTTGAGCGAGCTACTCCGGAGGATTTTGCTGGCAGTAGCAGTCAATGCTATTAGGATGAGCGCTAAAAAACTAGTGATTACACGGATGGCAACCCCTACCTGTTTTATCTACATTCAATCAAGCAGCTGTTTGAGCCAAATCTTTAATTAATTTTATTCCAAACGATAGATACCGTCAAGTCAAAAGTATGCATTGTTAGGATGTCTTGATAAAACTTTGCCAATTTTAGGGTGCTTCCCGAGAATTGCTTCAGCATTTTGCAGGGCAGCGATACGTTGCTCCGCGATCGCATTCGGATGAGGCAGCGCGCCTGATTGTAAAGATAGCAGGTTGTTAAAAGCACAGAAGGCTTACTTAAACAGGGTTTGAGGCTTTTCATATGCTAAAGATGAATATCCTCATCTCAAAGCTTGGTTCGATGGCTTTCAGAATAAGGAGCAATCGGGGAGAACTAGGGGAGATGAAGCTTATTAGGGGAAAAGTAGCGAAACTTAGGATCTACCCAACTGTCACAGGCGATCGCTAAAATCGGCTCATCCACCATGGAGTGAAAAAAACAGCTGTGAGCCACAACGTTTTTCATATGTATAATTAAGCATTAATAAGATGGAATTACCAATGATTTTTTTTCTATTAATAATTGTTCAAATTCTTTAGCTGGTAATGGTCTGCTAAACAAGTAGCCTTGCATTACATCACAGTTTTCTTGGCAGAGAAAAGCTAGTTCTGCTTCCGTTTCTACCCCTTCTGCAATCACATTAAGGTTGAGGCTGCGTGCCATCTGAATAATAGCTTTAGTAATACCTGCATTTCCATTATTATTTGTAACATTCTGAACGAAAGAGCGATCAATTTTTAATGTATCAAATGGCAATTGTTGTAAATAGCTTAAAGAAGAATAACCCATACCAAAATCATCAATAGATAGTTGAATACCTAATTTTTTTAACTCATGCATGATTTGAATTGCGGAATTGGTATCCTGGATGATGAGGCTTTCAGTTAGTTCTAGTTCTAAAGATTTGGGACTAAAATTTGTTTCCGTTAATATTTTTATAATTGTATTGTTTAAATCGGAATTAGAAAACTGGTAAGCTGAGAGATTCACGGCCAATCGTAACGGCTCCGAGCCAGTATGTAATCTGTTTTGCCAGTCTTTTGTTTGGGTGCAAGCAGTATGCAATACCCATTCACCTATGGGAATTATTAAACCCGTTGCTTCTGCTATAGGGATAAACTCTGTTGGAGAAATGAAACCTTTTTCGGAATGACGCCAACGCAGCAGGGCTTCTGAACCAACTATCTGTCCACTCTGAAGATTAACCTGAGGTTGATAATAAATTTGGAATTCTTCTCGTTCTAAGGCATGACGCAAACTCGGCTCTAATGCCAGTGGATCAGAAGTAGTGTCTAACTTCGTTTCTACTGCTATATTCTGAATAGCATAGTGCTGCGAAAGCGTTGTATACTTTCTGAGTTGCGTGGCGATTGCTTCTAATAGTTCAACAGCCTCATAGGGTTTGGTGAGATAATCATCTGCTCCCAAATTCATTCCTTGGCGGAAGTCAACTTTGTCAGCTTTAGCAGTGAGAAATATGAAAGGAATTGTCGCCGTTGCTGAATTTTGTCGCAGTATGTTTAAGACACCATAACCATCAAGGTTAGGCATCATCACGTCACAAATAATTAAATCAGGTTTGTGCCTCTGTGCTAGCTCTACGCCCACATCGCCACTTGCAGCATCGATAGTATGAAAGCCTTCTGCTTCCAATAGTTCTAGAATGCTTTCTCGGACTAACTCTTCATCCTCAATCACTAAAATCTTCATTCGCTGCTTTTTCCCTGCACTAACGGCAGCCTGACTGTGATGAGTGTACCCACGCCTACCTCACTACTAACTGCGATCGCCCCACCTTGTAAGTCTACACATTTTTTAACAATAGCAAGTCCTAAGCCAGTTCCGGGGATAGTGCCGACATTACTGGCGCGTTGGAAAGAGTCAAACAAGTGTTTTTGATCGGCTTCGGGGATACCAATGCCTTGATCTTGCACCTTAAAGACCGCCATCTCGTTCTCATGCGTAAGTTCAAAGCGAACTATACTGCCACTAGGAGAGTACTTGAGGGCATTAGAGAGTAAATTATATAAGATGCGCTGGAGTAGTTTTTCATCCATGCAGGCATCCGGATAATCAGCCTGATTAATAAACTCGATAGTATGCTGAGAGCGATCGCCCAATTGCATCTCTTCCACAAGAGAGTGACAAAATTCAACTAAGTTTAGGGGTGCTGGCTCCAACTGGAGTTTACCTGCATCCGCTTTACCAACTACCAAAATGTCATCTAACAGCTGGGTTATACGTTTTCCCCCAATTTTAATGCGTTGGAGATAGGTACGTTTTTTTTCTTCCGTCCATTTATGGCCATAATTTTCTATGAGTTGTGCCGAGGAGAGAATGATGGTCAATGGGGTACGGAACTCGTGGGAGGTCATGGAGACAAAGTTAGACTTAAGTTCGTTGAGCTGTTTCTCTTTTAAGAGTGCTTTTTGGATATCCGCTTCTGCCCGCTTACGTTCAGTGATGTCACGGGAAGCCACATGAATTTCATTAACTGCACCTGTTTGTGCATCTCGCACGCTGCGTGCTGTTGATTCAAGCCAAATATAGTGACCATTTCGATGACGGCTGCGGAAAGCAATTGTGTAAATATCTGAGTCATCCAAGATGTTTTGCTGGTTTTGGGCGAGCACAACTACATCATCTGGATGCAAAAACTCATAGGCTGAATGCCCTATCATTTCTTCAGGTTTATATCCGAGCAAGGTATAGCAAGCTGGCGACACATAAAGGTAAATTCCATCTGGGGTATGCCGCGAGATCATATCAGTAGAGTTCTCAGCTAAAAGCCGGAACCGTTCTTCACTTTCTCGCAATGCCTTCTCTGCTTGCTTACGGAGCGTAATATCTCGATTAACACCCCGATACCCCTTGAATTGTCCCTCAGCATCATAAAAGGGAACTCCGCTGGTTTCAACAATCACTATATGACCATCTTTATGAAGATGGATGTTTTCCAGAAATATAAAGGGCTGTTGCAATGAAGCCATCGAATTAATAAAGTTGGCAACGCTTTGAGCCTGTTCTGGAGGCATAAAATCTAAGGGAGTCTTGCCTAATACTGCCTCTGGTTCATAACCCAAAATTTCCTGCACTTTGGAATTGACATAAGTGTAGACCGCATTTTCATCTATCTCCCACACCCAATTGCTAGTTGTTTCCACTAAATTACGGAAGCGTTCCTCACTTTCGCGTAACGCATTCTCTACCCGTTGGCGCTCAGCAATTTCATGCCAAAGTTGATCGATGGTATCGCATAATTTGAGTGTACGATTCTGCACTTCTATTTTAAGATCGTCTTTAGCCTTTTGTAATGCTGCTTCTGCTTGCTTTTGCTCGGTAATGTTTTGCGTCATTACCATTCCAGCAAGAACCTCTTCTTGCTCATTTTTCACGGGCAGCACGTGCATCATGTAGAAGTGATTGGCATAGGGCACTTCCATAACCGTTGTTGCTCCAGCTAAAGCAGCACGGTAACTTGGCTCAACTATATTGCACATTTCCGGCGGGAATACTTCCCAAATGGTCTTTCCGGGTAAATTTTCTTTGGTGAGACCAATCTCTGCCAACCCTAACCCTTCGGCTAGGGTATAACGGAGATTGTGATCGAATAAAAGAACAGCACCGTTGGGGAAGTTGCTAACCAAGGTTCGGTATAATTCTTCACTTTTACGCAATGCCTCTTCTGCCTGTTTGCGAGGGGTGATGTTCGTAGCAATAGCAAGCAGTTGACGAGCAGTTCCTTCCGGGGATATTAGTGGTTTTTTAATCGTCTGAAACCAATTAACTTTGCCTGTAAAGTCAGTAACTTTTTCCTCAGGAATAATCTTTTCTTGCAAACTGTCCATCACCTGTCTATCGTCACCAAGAAACTGTTCTACCTCTTCTTGATTCGGGTTAAAATCGGCATCACTTTTGCCAATCAAATTTTCAATAGTTGTGCCATATATATTTGCTAATCCTTGATTTACTAAGATAAATTTTCCGTTTTCATCTTTAACAAAAATCAAATGGGGAAGTGTATCAATAACTTGACGAAGAAACTCTTGTTGCACTCTCAGCGATTCTTCAGCTTGTTTACGAGCAGTAATGTCTTTAATTACACAGATAAAGTACTTAGGACTACCACTAAAGTCGCGCACCAGTGAAACTGTTAAGTTAATCCAGATACAGGAATTATCTTTGCGGATGTAGCGCTTCTCTATCGAGTAGGTCTGAATTTCCGATGCCAACATCTGACTAACATATTTGATATCAGGATTAAGGTCATCGGGGTGGGTAATATTCTGGAAAGCGCCCCCTAGCAACTCCTCAGATGTGTAACCAACTATGTCACAGAGCTTTTTGTTGACCCGCAGCCACTTACCATCTATTCCGGCGTGAACAATACCAACAGCAGCCTGCTCAAAGGTTGCCCGGAATCGCTCTTCACTCTCCCGTAGCGCCTCTTCTGTCCGCTTGCGCTCGATGCCCAGCGCAATTTCGTCCGCAATGGATGCGAGGGCGCTGATCGTGTTTTCTGTTAGGGGAAGGCGTGCGAACATCGCTATCACCCCGACTAACCGCTCCTCAACAATTAAAGGATAGCCAGCAAAGGCGATCATCCCTTCCTGTAATGCCCATGCTTTGTTACCAATGCACTGATCGCTGAGGACTTCATTTGTCAAGTAAGGCTGACGTTGTTGGGCAATTAGACCAACTTTATAGTCCCCAACCGGGATACGTGCATAGGAGCCGTCAAGGCGAGTATACATCCCGGCGCTGGCGAAAAGTTCCAGCATATTTTCTGTTGGGTTAAGCAGCCAAATACGGGCAAGTGCGGCATCAAGATGTTTGACGACAGATTCAACACAGTGATGTAGCATCCCCGATAACGTGTTGCGCTCAGTCAGAGCTGCTCCTACATCTGCACCCAGTTGTGCCTGACGCGATCGCGCCATCAGGTCTTCTTGTGCCTGCTTTCGTTCCTGTGCTTGCGAGATTGCCGCTGCTGCTGCTTTTAAAAGGTCTACTTCCGCCGCTGACCACGCCCGTGCATCTTTGCAGTTATCAAAGCCGATAAAACCAAAGAATGCGCCATTGACTATTAAGGGCAAAACCAGGATGGATAAGATACCTTGAGATTCTAAAATTAAACGTTCTGGCTCAGGAAATTCTCTAACTCTCCCGGTAATGATTTCTCCCTGCGCTAACGCCTCTGCCCACCGGGGAAAGAACTCGTCGTAGGAAAGATTCTGAAGTATCGGGTTATCTATTTCCGGGCAAATGCCCGACTTGCACCACTCCCCCCGCTGGCTCATCAACAACTCACCCCTGGCATCCCGATGATTTTCAAATATATAAATGCGACTGGCACCGGATACTTCTCCTAGAGGTTCTAGTATCTCTTTGTAGTAATTTTCGCGATCGCGGTAAGCCAAGAGCCTACGCTGTACTTCAACCAGTGCTGCTAAGTAGCGTTCGCGCTTTGCTAATGCTTCCTGCGCCTCCTGGCGTTCAGTAATGTCATTTGCCAGAACTAGCATGGCACTTCTTCCGGCAAAGATTAAGGGGTTAGAAGTAATTTCAACGTCGAGGATGGTGCCGTCTTTCTTTTGGTGTTTATAAATTTCTGATCGACTCAACTCGGTGGTCAACGCTGGTATTGTTTCTAGTAGAGCTAGAACATCTTCAGGAGGACGAATGTCGCGAATCGTCATAGCGAGAAATTCTTCCTGAGAATAGCCATAGTAGGAAGTAGCCGTCTCATTAACCGCTAAGAAAGCCAGTGTTTCAGCGTCATACACCCACATAGGATGGGGGTTATTTGCAAATAAAAGTCTATATTGCGCTTCTTGCGCCTCCAGTGCCTTGCTTACTTGCTCAAGAGATACCTCCGGCGCTTCCTTAAACAGAGCTTGGTCGTGCTGGCGTTCTGCTTCTAATGTTTGACTCGCGACGGCTTTCTCCTGATTCTGCTGGCACAGTTTTTCTTTGGCTATCTGTAGTTCTTCCAAAGCCGTGTTGAGTTCATGGAAAACTTCTACCGTTATCTCTGGCTCTGATTGCTGTAAACCTGATTTACGCCCTTGCTGCTGCAATTGAGCTAAACGCTGTTGTATGTTCTGTATTTGTTGGTCAAATTTGCTCGCGTCCACACTGGATCTCCTTACATTCAGTGCTAAAGCCGTGCGTTAGCGTAGCCTTCCCGTAGGATAGCGCGGCGCTCTGCGGATCGCGTATTGTCATAGCTGCAAGCATGGGAAGTGATATTACGTTCCCAGATCTGCTACCTATGGAATGCAAGCAAATCCTTTTTTTGTCGGCTTTCATAATTGGCGTTGCCAACCCCTATAATCCTTAGCCACTTTAATTTATAACTCAAGTACTATACTAGGAGTTACTTGGTAGAATAACTTGTACAATTGTTTGCTGTTTAGGGATGCTTTCTACTACCATTTCTCCCCCATAAACTTCTGCTACCCGTTTAATAATGCTCAATCCTAACCCTGAGCCTTGTTGCTCATAAAGTCGGCGCTCAAATTGTATGTATGCTCCCAAGGAAGCAATTTGCTCTGTAGTCATCCCTCGTCCGTTATCCATTACCTGTATAGTAAAAATATTTTGTTCAAGAATGCTACTGACACGCACAGGTGTTCCAGCGTCAGAAAATTTGAAAGCATTATCAATTATTTCTTCAACAATTTTCTGTAAGTCCGCTTGGGACATCTGAACGCTTGCTTCTTGAAGCTCCAAATGCAGATCTGCTTCTCTACCATACTGCTTTGATTTTTGGAGAGCTGTGTCTGTAATTACAGCTTGTGATGAAATAATCTTTCGACTTCGTAGTGCTTTTAATTTCTGCGGATCTGTTGCTGCTATCTCCAGTTCTGCATATAGCAAAAAATTATGAATGAGCCGATGTAAAAGTTCGCTATCAGCCTGAATGTGTTCGGCTATTTCACGTAGGGCAAATGGTTCTAGTACATCTGATTTTTCCCAGAGTTCTTTGGAAAAATCAGAAATATCATTAAGAGGTCTGAGGAGTTCGTGCGGAAGCGATAGGGCGAGACTTTGGCGTAACGTATCTAGTTTCTTTTCAGTAGATTTACCAATCGCTTCCTGTTTTTCGAGTCGGCTCGCGATCGCACCTAGTAGTTCCTCGTTAGAAAAGGGCTTGGTAAGATAATCATCGGCTCCCAGATCCATACCTTGACGCCAATCTGCTTTGTCGGCTTTGGCAGTGAGAAAAATAAACGGAATCGTGGCAGTGACAGGATATTGGCGCAACTCGTTGAGAACCCCGTAACCATCCAGTTTAGGCATCATTATGTCGCATATAATTAAATCCGGGATAATTTCTTGCGCTAACTCCACCCCGATCTCTCCATTCTCCGCAGAAATCGCCTCGAAATTCTCAGCTTCCAAAATTTCTAAAATCACATCCCGAATAAACTGCTCGTCTTCAATCACTAAAATCTTGTTCATTGGGAAAACCTCTGGTAGTTTAATCGTACTAAGACTTTGACATTTTCCTGCCATTCTAGGACGGGGCTTTAAACCCAAATTCCTAGTAAATATAGTGCCCAACGCGGTCAAAAAAAAACTAAATTTACTCAAACTTGGCTTGATAAGCAGCATGTAGGCGAAGACAAGGGGGCAGGGGAGACAAGCAGACAAGGGAGAGGAAAGGCTCTTGTTCACTCTTAATGGGACTTAGACATTCTCTAGCCCCTTTAGGGGCTGAAACTTCCTCTGCGTAAGGGAAAGAGGTCAATACCCTAAAAATGTCTGAAACCCTTGTCAATGCTAGATTCATGCCAATTCAAGCGAAAAGTCTTTATCTATCTAGGTTTGAAGCTCTTTTAGCCTTACTTTTTGTCTAAGTCCCGTTAACGTAGGATAGCTATAGCAAGCATTGCGCTTGTTGTAGACATAAACTAAACTGCAACCGTTGCCGCAGGAGGCTAGGCTGGCAGAAGCTACCTTTGGAGGAACTGTTGCACAGCGTCGCAGGTTAGAGTACGAGAAAGTCAAAGCATTGAGTTGGTGTGGTAGAAAGGAGGATGCATACTCGTGTTAGCAAAGCTTTCTGAAGGAATCGCCTGTTTTGTCCTAGCGTTTATCTTGGCAAGTTTAGTTGAATATTGGCTACATCGCTTGATGCACGCTTCTGCCCGCATTGGTGAACGTCACCGCGACCACCACCGCCGCAACGAAGGGCAGGGGGTGCTGTGGGAGTTTCTAGACTATGTTAAAGGCAGCCTGGTGGTGATGTTCTTGATGTTTTTCTACTCCTGGGAGGCTGGAATTGGTTGGTTCCTTGGTGCGCTATTATATGCCGCCTTTTCAGCCTATGCCCATCAGCTACAGCACGAAAACCCAACCAAATGCTTCTGGATGAAGATGCCAGTTCACTATGTACATCACAAATATGGTATGTGGCATCACAACTTTGGTTTGGCAGTAGATTGGTGGGATCATGTTTTTGGTACCTACAAACCTGTGGAATGGTTGACGCAAGAGGAACTTGGTCAACAACCACGAGGTTTTATGGAACTCCGGTGGCGGTAGCAGCGTCCTAGCTGTCAGGCGATGGCTAGTACATCACCACAAAAATTTGTGACCAACTGGAAGACAAAGTAGGGGCAGAAAACTGGCCAGTTGATTTCTGCCCAGCGGTACTAGATAGCTTGTCCTCGGCTGTTTGGACATAAAAATTGTTCGCCCTGTATCGCTTTGCCAAGAGTTTTAATGATATTTTTCCTAAAACGCTTCATCGTTTCCACCCTCCCCTTGTTAAGGGGAGGGTGCCGGATTATTCTTGCTTCCAGAGTTGGCAAGGGGGGACTGAGGGGGTAATTTTTTGACTTTTGCAAGAGGTCTACTATAAACGAAGCAATTAAACAAACTTGATATATAGCAGTAAGCATAATTTACACACCCAGCTCTGCTGCTATAACTGAAGGATTGCAAATTGCTAAAAGCTAACTGCTAATTGCTATAAATGGTTTCACTTGCTCGTAAGAATCTGCTCGAAGATATTCCTCGCTTTCTTGTGGCTCAGGCAGGAATTATGTTTGCCGTGAGTCTAGTAACAATTCAGACTGGTATCTTCAATGGCTTTACTCGTTCTGCGGCTAAGTTAATTGACAATTCTGAAGCTGATATTTGGGTTGCCTCAGAGAGCATGGTATACATTGACCTGACACTGCCCATACCCCAAGCGCATGTAGCTCAGGCTCAACAGGTAGCAGGCGTAGAACGAGCAGAAGCGCTAATTGTCAGAGGTTCAATATGGCGTCACCCTTCAGGCGAGATTACTCCAGTGAGAGTAATCGGATTTGACCCAAACGGACAATTATTTATACCAAGAAATATCACTCAAGGCAGTTTGAGTGACTTAAAGCAGCCTTACAGCGTAATTGTAGATACAACTAACCTGAATTCTTTAAATGTAAAACGCATAAATGATCTAGCTGAAGTTAGTACCTTACCAGCGCGAGTAGTTGGCTTCACCGAAAGAAACCGCTCCACTGCATCGAATGCTTTCATGTTTACCTCATTGGATAATGCCAACGCTTATTTAACTTCCGGTCTAACTTCTAGTTTGTCCTGTACATTGCCATCGGGAGCAAAAGGAATCGAGTGTACTAACACTTATGCAAAACCCGATCCGAGTTCTACTCCTGCGCCCAAACAGTTAGCCGCATCAGATCCCATCACTTATGTGTTGATTCAAGCCCAGCCTGGTCAAGATCTACAGGCACTAAAGCAGAAGATTGAAGCTTCCTTGCCAAATACTCGTGCCTACACTCGTACCGAAATTGTGGAGAAGACTCAGTATTATTGGCAAAAGCGAACAGGAATTGGATTCCTTCTAGGTCTCGGTGCTGCGGTGGGCGTAATTGTTGGGGCGATAGTTGTTAGCCAGATCCTCTACTCCTCAGTAACGGATCATCTCCAGGAATTTGGCACCCTCAAAGCAATGGGGGCATCTGATTGGGTTATTTACGGTGTGATTATCGAGCAGGCGCTGTGGATGGCGATTCTAGGCTACCTTCCCGGCATGGTTCTTTGCTCGGGGGTGGCAGCTTGGACGTTTACAACTCAAGGCATAATTATTTTAATCACGCCACTAACTGCGATCGCCGCCTTGGGAATCACGGTTGTAATGTGTGTTAGCTCAGCAATCTTTGCTATTCAAAAAGTCACCCGTGTCGATCCGGCGATCGTGTTCAAGGCATGAGTTGGAATTATTATAATATTCCAGTCGCTAAAACTAAAGCCATTACTGCCAGGAATGTAGAGATGGTGTTCCAGTCGGGGAGTGAACGTTTTCAAGCCCTTAAAGGTATCGATTTGACAGTCCAAAGTGGCGATATTCAACTGTTAATGGGACCGTCTGGATCTGGCAAAACAACTTTACTGTCAATTTTAGCTGGGATTTTGACACCAACTGCTGGGAGCGTTTCTATCTTCGGAAAAGAAATTAATAGCCTCTCTAAGGCAAAGTTAACTCAATTTCGGCTGCAAAATATCGGCTTTATTTTTCAGAGTTTTAATTTGTTTCCGGCGCTAACAGCAGTTGAAAATATTGAATTAGTGCTGAATGCCAAAGGTATTCGGGGGCGAGCAGCGAAACATCAGGCACAAGCTTTGCTGGAACAAGTTGGTTTAGGAGAGAAAGCAAATCAAAGACCAGCTAATTTGTCAGGGGGACAGAAACAGCGGGTGGCGATCGCTCGTGCTTTAACGGGTTATCCTCGGTTAATTATGGCAGATGAGCCAACAGCTGCTTTGGACTCGCATAGCGGGCATGCCGTGATTGAGTTACTACGTCAGCTAGCAAAGAAACAAGGTTGCACAGTGCTGATGGTGACACACGATCCGCGCATTATAGATGTAGCTGACCGAGTTGCTTATCTGGAAGATGGGATTCTCCAGAAAAAGTGATAGGTGATAGGTCAACACTTGACACCTGACAACGTAGGGGCACGGCACTGCCGTGCCCCTACAACTGACACGCTTGCCGACAGACTATAAACGAAGCAATTAAACGGACTTGATATCAGCTTGCATTATTTTGACTATCTCTAGCAGAGTTTCTGAAACTGTCCGGGGTTGCCAGCCTAGTTCTTGACGGGCTTTGGTGGCGTCCACCCGAACACAACGGTCATAAACGTAGTGAACGCGCTCCCGGCTGAGGGGTGGCTGCCATTTGAGCAAGCGCCCGATAGGATCGAGTAAATTTCCAGCCAGCCTGACTAAGGGCTTAGGGGCTTCGCGGGGGGCCCGAATACCTGTTTCCCGACTGAAAATCTCAAACATTTCCCGGGTAGTTAAATCCCCGGAAGAAATGATGTAATGTTCTCCGGGTTTGCCTTTTTCTGCTGCCAACATCATGGCACTAGCTAAGTCGTCTACATGAACAATCCCGGTAATGCGATCGCCCCCAGCCCACAGTTTTAGTCGTCCTTTAAGAAATTGCTGCATCACTGGGCCAAAATGCGGGTCGTCAGAACCAAAAATTCCCGACGGGAGAAGGCTGACAACAGGAAGACCTTGTGCTGCAAATTCATCTACCACTTGTTGGGCTTGGTATTTTGTGCGATCGTAGGCAGAAGAAAAATTAGTCTGTGTCCTTTTAAAAGTTTCATCGACAGCTTTGCCCCCCGTGTCGCCAAACACGCCAATCGTGCTACAGTACACTACTTTTGACACCCCAACCGCTTGAGCGACTTCCATCACGGCGCGGGTTCCCTCCAAATTAACCCGCTGCATCTCTACCTCATTCACCAGCCCTAGCTCTACATAAGCAGCTGTGTGAAAAACCGTATCTACCCCACTCATCGCCGTCAAGAGTGCATCTCGGTCAGTGAGATCGCCGTAAACTAATTGCGTATCCCGATTAGATAGACGCGATAAATTGCTGGACTTACGCACCAAACCAACAACGCTATTACCTTGCCTCTCCAAAGCCTGCACTAAGTGAGAGCCTGTAAATCCGTTTGCTCCAGTAACTAACGCCTTCATAAAAGTCTTCCCGCATAAAAACCCCATCCCCTTGTGGGCGGGGTGTGTTTACCGAAGAAATGGGTCTAAAGCCCCGTCCTTCAGGACGGCTTCGATTCTAGAGATCTAATACACTCTCTCAAAATCTCATTCATGCTTCTTTCCTGCTGTGAAGCAAGTGTCTGAAGCTTCTTATATTCTTCATCCGAACATCTCAAAGTAATCACTTTCATGCTGTCATCATGCTATCTATATGCTATCATAGTAGCATGAAAACACTTAAGTTCAAACTCTACCAACATAAGCGGAATAGATGAAGCGGTCGATCAATGCCGCAGGGGTTATCTATAACCACTGTATCGCCCTTCATAAGCGATACTACCGAATGTTTGGCTGTGTAAAACTTCAGAAACATATTGCCAAGATCAGAAATAAAAATGAGTTCTGGCAATCGGTAGGATCGCAGGCTGTACAGGATATCTGCCAACGCATTGAGGAAGCATATCAGCTTTTCTTTAAGCATCATAGTAAAGGAGTTAGACCCCCCAACTTTAAGAAGGTCAAGAAGTACAAGTCTTTTACCCTGAAACAAGCGGGATATAAGTTCTTAGGCGGCAACCGAATCAAGATCGGTAAGCGTGTTTATCAGTTCTGGAAGAGTCAGGAGATCACAGGGAGAGTTAAGACTGTCACTGTAAAGCGTACCCCCTTAGGTGAGCTATTTCTAGCAGTTGTAGTGGATGGAAATGATGAACCAATCATTAAAACAATGTCCGGTAGGATGGCGGGTTTTGATTTTGGTTTGAAAACATTTCTAACCGTTTCTGATGGCACTAAGATCGAGTCTCCAGAATTTTTTAAGGCTGGCTTAAAGTTGATTCAGAAAACTGCTAGAGAACTTTCTAGAAAAGTGAAAGGGTCTAAGGCTAGGGAACGGGCAAGGAAGAATCTGTGTAGACGCTATGAGGATATCTCAAATAAGCGTAGAGATTGGTTTTGGAAACTTGCCCATGAGCTAACCAGTAAGTATGATGTGCTGATGAGAGGAGGATCTAAACCTCAAAGGAATGCAACGGCTATGGGGTAGAAAGCTAAACGATCTGGCGTTCGCTGAATTCCTTCAAATATTGAAATGGGTAGCCAAAAAGAAGGATAAAACAGTTCATTTTATTTCTCGCTGGTATCCTTCCTCTAAAACCTGTAGCAACTGTCAGCACGTCCTAGACTCTCTTGATCTGTCGGTTCGTTCTTGGAGATGTCCTAATTGCTCCAAGCTGAATGATCGAGATCAAAACGCAAGTGAAAATATTTTAAGCGTAGGGGCATCTACGCTAGGGCTAGGAGATGTAAGACTGGCTATGCCTGCGATTTCTGCTTGAATCCTTAGAATCTCCGTCCCTTTAGGGCGGAGAGTATGTCAAAAAGCTTTTTCGTAAATTCGGTAAGTTTTATAAATCTTGCCACCAGATGCTTCAATTAGTTTACGGGAGGGAAAATTATCTTCATAGACCCAGGAAAGTTCAGCCCGTTTATAGGGTTTGCCCTTTTGCATTCCCCCTTGCATTCCTAAATAAATCAAGGCTAAGGGAACCATTTTGCGGCGATACTCCGGTAGGGAGCAAATAGCAATCACTCGTCCTCGATCGATTTGACGGCGGTACCAAAGAAACTTGATAATTCCTAGCCAGTTTAACCTTCCTCTAACTTGTTTAAGGGGAATATTATAATCAGGTAAGCCCATAAAAAAACCAATCATTTCGCCATTGTATTCGGCGACTGGGAACACATCCGGGTCTACCAAGCTCTGTAAATCCCTAGCTTCTTCCAGAAATTCTTCCTCGCTGCGCGGTGTCGAACTCCAATTATTAGAGAAGGCACGAGTAAACAGGTTATAGAGGCTAATACAATCTTGCTCAAAGGCTTTACCTTTGGTGTTCAGTGGGCGGAATGTGACACCCGATTTACAAGCAATCCGATAACCTTTCTCAAATTCCGCTGGTAAGGGTTTATCCAAAGGAAAATTATAGGCGTAAGCATCTTTGGCTTTATGCCAGCCATCTTTGTCCATAAACTCTGGATAATAGGGCGGGTTGTAGGGCATCATCACCATCGGCGGTGAGTCAAATCCTTCTACTAAAAATAGACAGTTATTGTGAGTAGAGAGATCGATTGGTCCTCTAGCCACCTTCATGCCTTGTTCCCGCAGCCAATTGCAGGCAGCTTCTAGAAGCGATTGAGCGATCGCCAAATCTTCTATACATTCAAAAAAACCGAACAAACCAACGTTTTGCCCTTCCCGCTCAATTAACCGCTGATTTACGGCGGCAACAATCCGTCCTACTGCTTGCTCGCCATTTGCACCTTGGGATATAGCAATAAACTGTTGTAACTTGCCGTACCCAAAAAAAGGATTACTGGGAGCAAACTGTTTGGCAATGCTACTGCGAATGGGGGATACCCAGTTTGGGTCGCTAGCATAAACCCGCTCTGGAACTTCCAGAAACATTTCGGTCATCTCTGGAGTGGTTACAGCCTGGATTTGGACAGTTGTTGTTTGATTTAGCACCATTTAAGGATAAAACTTCATCAAAATTTGTGACTTGAACCAAAAGTTGACCAAAATAATTCGTAATTCGTAATTTAATTGGGTACATGCCCCTACTGATTGTAATTACGAATTACTAACTATCAATTACGAATTATTATTGACCAGTTCATTATTTCGATAGAAAAAAGTCATCTTCAGGTGACTCAACTTGCCAGTAACTGTTGCGGAGTAGTTTCTGCTGCCTTAGTAGCTAAGTATTGAACAAGTTGCGCTTCAATTTCATCGCGCACTACTTGGCGGTAGTCAATGAAATGCTCAATGAGAGCGCAATTACTCAGGTAAGGGATAAACACGCCGGAATTGTGCCGCATGATTGAGAATAACTGCTTCCAGAACTGAAAGCGTGTGTTGCGCTTGATACCCTGTCGCCAGAATATGGTCAGAACCGCTTTGATCTCAATCAATTCCAGCATCCGGAACGGTACTTTGTGAGGCGAGGGCTTCATGGCAATGAAGTGCCGATAGACCCGTGAAAGGTAACGCCTCGGCTCATACAATTCCCAAAAGCAGCTTACATACTCGCGGGCAAGTTCTTCTGGGGGGCGGGTGGGAATAAAGTTAGTCAGCGCCATCTGGTGACCCTGCGTTTCTTCGCTTCCCTCTAGTAAACGGCCTTCCTTCTGGAGTCGCTTCCACAGCGCCGTATTGGGCAGTGCCTGTAACATTCCGAACATGGCTTTAGGGATAGCTGTAGCTTCCACAAAGTCAATAATGCGATCGCCTACCCCTGCCTTTTCACCATCAAAGCCCAGGATAAAACCCGCCATCACACTCAAACCAGCCCGATTAATTTCCTGAACTGATTCTATGAGAGAGTTGCGTGTATTTTGAAATTTTTGAGTCAAAGCTAAGCTGTCCGTGTCCGGTGTCTCAATGCCCAAAAACACAGCACTGAAATTAGCCGCGACCATCAAATCCAGCAGTTCCCGATCTTGTGCCAGATCTACTGAGGCTTCAGTTGCTAACCGGAAGGGATAGCCATGTTCTGCCATCCAGGGGCCTAGTTCCCGCAGCAACAGCTTGACGTTGCGCTTGTTGCCAATGAAATTATCATCTACTACAAAAACTGAGCGTCGCCAGCCTAAATCATATAGAGTCTGTAACTCAGCCAGTAATTGCGCGGGTGTTTTAGTACGTGGCTTGCGACCATAAAGCACAATGATGTCGCAAAACTCACACTGGAAAGGGCAACCCCGCGAAAACTGCACTGACATCTCGTTGTAAACTTTCAAATCCAGCAAATCAAATCTGGCAACTGGCGTAGAGGTGACATCAGGCTTTTCACCGTTGGCTGTAAATATTCCTGAGGTTTCTCCTCGCTCTAGAGCCTCGACAAACATCGGTAGGGTAATCTCGCCCTCGTCCAAAATCAAAAAGTCCACCCCTGCTGACTGTGCTGCCTCAGGAACGGATGTGACATAAGGGCCACCTGCTGCTACTAATTTCCCGCGCCGCTTTGCCTCCCCAATTAGGTGCAGCATATCGGGTTTCTGGACGATCATCCCTGAGATGATGACTATATCTGCCCAAGCCCAGTCTGCTTCCGTCTCAATTTGAACATTACGGTCTACCAAACGGAACTCCCACGTTTGTGGCAGGATAGCCGCCACTGTGATCATCCCCAGAGGAGGAAGCGAAACCTTACGACCGATAAGTTCAAGCGCTTTATCAAAAGACCAGAAAGATTTGGGAAATTGTGGATATAGTAGCAGTACACGCATTAGGCACTCCAAAATTAACGGTCAGTTGTCAGTTGTTTTTTGTGGAACGTTGCCGATCGATTTTAGGTAAGCGGTTAGCTTGGGTGAAAGTTCATCGATGATTGGTCTGATCCTGTTGACTTGAACGCCAGCCAATAGATGCCGAATGTAAGCTCGTCTGAGCTAGTGCCTTGTTTGATTCAAAGAGGCTATAGCTCTCCTCACGAAACGTCGATTATCTTGGTTGAAGCTATGTCTACCACTTGATTTTGCAATCTTGCCACCAATACTATCTGCACAGCGTTGGGGTAACCTGCCTGTAGGGCATACAATTTGTTTACCAACCGTATCTGCGAGAAAATTGCTCCCAGCTCATGAGGATCTTTTAAATCTCGTCCACAATGCCCTCAGACAGTTTGTCAACTTGCAAGTTCTCGAAATTTGGTTTCGCCATTTCCTTCCACTAACAACTGACAACTGACCACGGGCAACTGACAGATTAGGCACTAATTGTTGGTTTATACAACAATTCCCGAACGGCGACCATTCCTGCAACCAAACGCTCCATGTCTTCCTGGGTATGGAGAGCGTTAGTGGTAATCCGAATGCGAGGTTTGGCTATGAACCAAATAGGCGAAACCCAAATCCCGTATGTCTCCATGAGATGTCTGGCAAACATCTTGGGATTGATCTCTGAGGGTAAGATTACTGGTAAAACATTGGTTTCGCCAAGGGCGGCAAAATCATTTTCAGCCAAGCGCGATCGCAAGTAGCGAGTATTTTCTTGTAGCTTTTGGACTAATTCTGGACGCTTGCGGACTTGACGAATACTCTCCAAGGCGGCAGCAGTGGTTGGAGGTGGCAAAGAAATTGTGCCAATTGAGGTCGGAGAGACGTTCAGAAGTGGTCTGAATTCCGCGACATGGGTGCTGATGGCTGCTCCAGCTGAGGCGGCAAATTTAGAGAAAGTTGTCATAATCAGCGGCACAACGCCTCGCTCAATCGCATGAGCCGGCAGAATGCCAAAATGTTCGTAGATTCCTCTTCCTGTTGCGCCAATGGCACCGGAAGCATGAGCCTCGTCCATCACTAGCACGCTGCCTTCGTAATTATGCAGGATGTTCAGCATATCTGGCAGGGGCGCAATATCCCCATCCATGGAAAAGACAGCATCAGAAATAACCAAGATGCGATCGCCTGGCCGAGCATAGCGTTTCAGCTTGCGAGCCAAGTCCTCTACATCACAATGGCGGTAAGCTTTAACTCTGACGCGAGGACTATTGCCAAACACCTTCCCGGAACGGGTTCCGGCATTGACGACCGCTGAGACAATGCAGCCGTGATTGAGGACATCCGTAAGAATGAGAGTTTCTTGGGTATTCTGAAATCCCGGTACTGGAATTGCTAAGTGACAGAAGGCATCCATTAACGCTTGCATCGCCATCCAAGCATTGATGAACAGCTGCGTGTGGGGCAGATGCTTAAAAGCTGAAATTTCGTCCTCTAGCTGTTTGTGCAGATCAATTCGACCGCTCAAGACTGAGCAGGAGCTGTTAGACGTTCCATACTTCAGAATGGCATCAATAGCAGCTTGCTTAACAGCTTCTTCCTGAACTAACCCCAAGACATCATTGGTGCAGAAACTGAGAACGGTTTGACGCGAACCTGTCGTCGCCTCTTCAATCTCGACTAAATTCCCCTGCTTTTGATGACAGATATACTCATCGGGATCGAGTCCACTCTCATACCAGCGCTGAACATACTCTTTGACAATTTGCACGAATTTACTCCCCTCACCTTTTCCAGTTAGCCGAGCGCCTATGGCTCAACAGTATAATTGTCGCGGACTCGATATTTGCTATCCAGGCCTAACAAAATGCTGGATCGAATAATACATAATAGTGCCTATTAATACATTGAGCCATTTCACCTGTAAGCTTCGCCACTGAGTGAGAGCCTGAGTATGGTTATGCATTCTTCTGGTTAGAAGAGCCGCCGCTGCTAAGACAGTTGCCTTCATCCGATAGAATTTTCTTTGGTTGACTTAGCCAGACCCGAAGCGCTCACCTCAGATAAAGAGACAAACATTTCCCCGTTCCGGTTCCGATTGGGTTGTGTTTGACTAGATTTTTGCATAAATTGCTCGTACTGTCGGACTATCGCCCGCTGGAGAGCCACGATTGCTGAGTTTATTTCTACATATCGTCGCTGCTTATTAGCCAGATAAGTTTGCTGCTCACTCTCGATCATTCCGATGTCTTGGGCTAAAAATTTAAGCAACACAAAACGCTGAATAATTATAACTAACAAGGGTTTGAGCGGCATGAGCAGCCATTTAGGCAGGCGAACTTTGAAAAAGAAGAACGCGAAAGACCGACTTTCAACTGCTCCCACGGGTAAACGCATCAAATAGAGAGAAGAGATGCCCTGGAGTGAAGTGTAATAGTGAGGGTAACGATATTGTACTGAAATTGGCAAAGTCAGGGCTACGCCCTTGTGAGGGCAAGCATCCTCTAGGGCATGGAGTTGACCGTTGGTGTCGCGGTAAAGGGCGATCGCACAAAGCCAAATTATCGCGGGCATAACGTCACCACGCTTGAGTTCGCTTGCCCAACCAACCGGATACCAGTAATTCGGGTTAATGCCCACCTCGCGGACAGAATTTTGAACTGTCTGGCTTGTTAGGTTTGTAGCCAGTTCCATGCGATCGTGCCTCTTTTGCCTGTTGCTGTGACAATATTTAGCTTTCTAGTGTCTCTTAAGTTAATCAAATTGTCATTATTAATCCAGAGGGTACCGCAACTGTCCAATTATTTGAATATATTTGCCTGCCGTTATAGTTGCCCAAGATTTCAGGTGTCTCATTTATGTTTTGTCTAAATTTCAGGTGTCTCACTTATGTTGCGTGATTATAGGCTGTTAGTGCTGCTGGCAATAGGCTCCCTCACCTCAATGGTCGGTGGCGTGGTTGCTCCAATCTTGCCAGAAATTGTGCAACAACTGCACATCAATCGAGAGTTAGCAGGAAACTTGGTGAGTATGCACTGCTTGACATTTGCTGTATGCAGCCCCCTTCTCGGCATTTTGGCAGACCGCATCGGCAAGTTACGAGTGCTGATACCTTCGCTAATTTGTTACGCACTCTCTGGCATGGCAGGAGCCTTGATGCAAGATTTTTGGCCTTTGTTAATGACGCGGGCGTTGCTAGGTGCAGCTAGTGGCGGCATGGCAGCCGCTAGCTTAGGCTTGCTGGGGACTATGTATGAAGGCGAGGAGCGATCGCAGGTGCTGGGCTACGCAACTAGCACTCTAACCATCTCTAGCATTGCCTTCCCACTCTTGGGAGGCTGGGTCGGTGCCACTCACTGGCAATATGCCTTCTATCTTTACGGGCTGAGCCTACCGCTGACCGTGCTGGTCGCTTTAATCTTCAGGCAAAAGCAATCCATAAAAGCTCAATCTCCAGCGCTAGGCAACACCAGCAAGCTGGGCGAAGTTTTGAAATCTCCCCAGACCTTAAAGTTGCTCCTGGCCCTCTGCTTAGCATCATCTGTAGTGTATAGCGTAGTAATCTATACCCCCCTCTACCTCAAGGCGATCCTAGGAGCGGGTGCAGCTCTTAATGGCATCGTCTTGGCCGCGCGTGCCGTCGGAGCCGCTGCCATATCTGCCTTTGGAGCCAGACAGCTAGCTCAACGGTTTGGCCTGACAGGAGCTACATCCGTAGGATTCGGATTAATGGCCTTGACGTTAATTACACTCCCGGTGCTGCGCGAACTAAGCCTGATCCTGCCAGCCGCAGTTTTGTTTGGCGTGGGATTCGGCATTGTTATGCCGACGCTGTATAGCGCTTTAGCTGATCTGGCTCCCTCAGCAGTGCGGTCTAGCGTGTTAGCAGCCGGAACAGGCGCTGGCTATCTGGGACAGTTTCTTTGCCCGATTCTGCTTAGACCAGTTCTATCCCACAGTGGACTGGAAGGAGTATTTTATGCCTCAGCAGCTATAGCGATGATTACAGGACTGTTGCTATTTACTTTGACAGGCAGAAATTGTAGAGATAGAACCAATGGCATCTAGATCATTTTACTAGTGCTTCAAAATGCTTCTCCCAATTTTCATGATTTACTTTAGCAACTTGAATAATCGGGGATAAAGCAATTAGCTGACACACAAGCCAATTGACTGCGGAGAGAGGAAATCGCAACGGTCTAGCGATATCCAAAAATAGCACCACACGGTACCCATCTGTGTCATTCCAAACTTCGTGGAGGAAGGTATCATCAAAAATCAGGCTTTTACCTTCTTCCCAGTGAGCAACTTGATTACCTATACGCATTTTGCAAGCAGAACTGGGTTGTGGTACCAACAGCCCCAGATGATATCGAATGATACCTTTATGCTTGCCGCGATGCTCAGGAATATGCTTGCCAGGAGCAAGTATAGAAAAAAAGGCAACCTTAAGACCCGGAATTTTTTCAAGGAGTTTTGTCGTTTCTGGGCATCTTTCACAGTTTTTTTGCGCCTTAAAACCGAACGCACAAAAAAAATAGGTTTTCCAGCGATCGTCGTTGGCAATACGATGCTGCCGTGGGGAGATATCTTGAAAATTTGGCAATGCATCTGTGCGTTGCATCACCTGCTCTAGTTCTTGGCGAATGACTTTCCAGTTAGCTTCTAACTCTTCTGCCCAAGGAAACTGTTGAGTATCAAAAAAGATAGAGTCTCCTACCAAAGAGTATTCTGGAACCATACTTTCCAGTTTTTTGGCTATTGCATCAAGCAATTTTTTCATTTGAGAGAATAAATCAATTTGTGCAGGATTAATTGTAATCCTCTGGTAGCCTCACTTCTTGCTGCACTGACAGTCCAGCAAGAAATTTCCGATCTTCGCTGATGTGGGGAATTTTTAACTGAGTTTCAGGAATTCCCCTTTCCCGCAGGCGCTGATGGATAATGGCAAAGCTTCCGGGTGCCAAAATCTGTAGACGAGGTGGCGGCACTTGATCTCGCCGCTTCACTTCATAGGAAACATGAATTTCCTGGAGATGGCGATCGAACCGATCCAGAAACGCCTGGGGATCGCTGAGGGTATGACCGGGGGTGAGTTCAATATTCACCAGATAGTGAGCTGGGACATCATGCTCAGATAAAGTCACACAGAACTCTTCTAAAGACAAAGCAAATTCTCGTTGCAACGTCTGCATGACTTGAATGACGTGAAATTCGGTTGTCTTCTCGGTTGTGGAAGAAAGCAAACCTCCTCGGCGGTGGCGGAAGACCAGTTTAGGCACTTGGTTGTAAAAACCCACGACCTCCACGACATCGCCAATATCGTAGCGGTAAAGACCACAGTAGTTGGTGACGAGAATGCGATAGCGCTCTCCTACACTGACTTCGTTGAAGAGTAAGGTTTTGGGATGCTCTGCCTCCCATTGTGCTTCTGGAATGAACTCAAAAAAGCCACTTTCAATCGCCAGAATACTGCCATCATCGTTGAAGTCGTGATAAATGCCGAAGATGGCTTCCGCAGAGGCGTAAATGCCCCCGAAGATGGGAGTGTCGCCAAAATAGGTAGGGAATCGTTCAAAGTAAAAGTCTGATGTTCCTCCACGAGCAGTACCGATAAAGGAAAGATTGGGCCATGCCAGTTTAGGTGTGAGCCGCCCTTCTCGTTTCAGAACTTCACGCAATTGAGCCGCGCGATCTGGAGCCTGAGTTAGTTGTCGCTCAAGTCTGAGGCGCAGTTCTGGTTCCAGTTTTAACCAGGGGGCGATCGCTCCCACTTCTAAATCCTCAATCAACTCTTCGGCATACTGCTCTAAATACTCGCAGGTTCGCAGCGCCAGCATGGGAAAGTTGGCTGCCATTCCCCCCATAGACGCATCGCGCAGGGCAAATAGTAGGCAGAGGTAGTGCCGGGCGAGGCTATCTGCTGGCTGCATGGTTTCGTAAGGATGAGCCAATGTTTGCTGATACAGAAACTTGCCCAGACGTATGTCGCGAACACTCGTTGGCCCAAATTCGATGCCGCCACTGGTACGGCCTAACAATTGCGCTGAACTGGGTAGAAGGAATTTCCTAATTTGCTGTCCGCGCGATCGCAGTGCCTCCACTGCAAAGCCAATACTTGCTAGATTTGCCCGTTGCGCGACTTTCTGAGAACGCTTAGTCACGGGAATCAATTTTTGCTTTCCGGTAGAACCACTCGTCATATTCAGGTAAATAACCGGATCGGGCGTTAAAATATTAGGCTCGCCTCGTGCCACGCGCTCAATATAAGGCTCATAGCTGCTATAAGGCAGAATGGGAATGCGCTCTTGGAAGCGATCGATGCTTTTGATCTCTCTAAGTTGATATTGCCGACCTAGTTCGGTATCTTGATAAGCTCTTAAGAGAGAGTATAAGAATTGTTCCTGGACAGCACTGCTCTGGCGGATTTGGCGGACGAAATGTGCCTTTGTAAGTCGAGCAACAGTGGTCAAAACTGGCAGTAAGAAGTTTGCCATTGAGGTTTTAAAGTAGCCAACGAAAAGACACTGGATATTAATTAAAGCGGAAAAGGTGATAGATAGGAGGACTCGCTGCTTTCTAATCCCAATCCTCACAGAAGTCTTGATCTCATGTTCTACCGTCAGCCCAGCGAGAAAACCTTGGTCTTCGCTAATGTGGATAAATTTTAGCTGGGAATCTGGAACCCCCCTTTGCAGTTGGTGCTTACGGACGAGCGCAAAGCTTCCAGAAGCTAAAATTCGCAGGCGGGGGGGGAGGCACTGTATCTCTATGCTGAACTTCGTATGAAGTATGAATTTCCTTGAGCTTGTCGTCAAACATACTTACAAAAGAAGCACCTTGCCCCAAGTGACCAAGTTATATTAAGTCCGATATATTATCCATAATCAAAATATCCCCGTGTCTCCGTAGCTGGTATGTCATTACTAACTATGGGTATTCCACCGGAGACAATATTATCTGTTTGATAGGTAACACTCATGCTCTACCGATCAGATCTAACCGTAATTTTAGATTATACAAAATCCGCCCCTATAACCCCCTTTTGATTTCTAGCCGTAGAGACGTCCCTGCGGAACGTTTCTACAAAATTGCTTATCAACGCCAAAATAAGAGCCTTTTAAGCAAAATTTTCACCTTCAAATTAGAAAAATCCTACGGTAAAACTATTCTTTAATATGAATAGGTAAACTAGCTAATTCTGGTAGTTCTACCAGTTCTTTTTCTACTTCCTGGAAGGCTATCGGCAACATCAAGGGTTCGGGTTTTTCCTCTATCAGGCAAGTTGCCACTGGCAGGGCATTCTCTAAGTCTTCTAACACACGAGGAATCACCATGACTGCGTGTAATTCCCCAATCCTCTCCGCTTCGTGCATACCAGCCTCAACAGCCATTGCCACATTCGCCACGGAACCCCGAATAATGGCGGTACACAAACCAGCACCAATAGTTTCGTAAGAAGACAGATAAACGTCAGCTGCCTTGAGCATGGCATCAGCTGCCCCCACCATAGCCGGAAATCCCCGTGTTTCCAATAAACCAATGGCTTCATTACTAATGCGACTGTAAGTATCGCTCTCCAGCATTTCGGATAAGCGACTGCCAATCGGGAAGATTACTTCCAAATTTCCCAGGGGGCGGGGAATGACTAAAGAGGAAACGAGCTGACCAAACTGTTCGGCAGTCTGTGCGCCGGATTCCACAGCTAAGCGGACATCTGCTATCCCACCTCGGACAATAGCGGTACAGTGACCGCTGCCAATTTTTTCAAACCCGATTAGCGTCACCCCAGCTGACTTCAGCATCATATCGGCTGTGCCAACGATGGCGGGGAAGCTACTAGTCGAAACCATGCCGAGAGCAGTGTCCTTGAAGTTTTTGGGTTGAGCTGGCCTTTGAAAGCGGACAAGCCCTTGCTGTTGTACCTCCACCTATGACCTCCGTGAGAAAATACTGAGCGACTAATTTAAGTATGCCTACACTCAGAGGTTAGTTGATGGTTGGTAGTTATGATCAATGCCAAAAGTCAAAACTATTCACTCTCGCTATTTTCAGGGGAGGGGCTTAGAGATTTATTGTGAGGAAACAAAGTCTTCATCAGCCGATTCAGATTGGCTTGCCCATAGACGGGAACAACAGCAGCATTTGGTGGCGATTCAGGCTCTTTCTGAGGCGATTCAGGCTCTTTCTGAGCAGAGGGGTCTTTATAGGTAGTGTTTGGTAAAGTTGGGGAAACGGGGTCTTTATAGGTAGTGCTTGGTAAAGTTGGGGAAACGGCCTCTTTTTCAGTTGTGTGGGCTGAGTGCCCGTTCGCTTCTGTAATCACGCCTGTGGCGAGTCCTTCAGCATCGGCAACTTGACGCCCTTTGTCACCCAACAGGGAACCAGCTACCACGACTTGATAAGGTTCAACAGAAGTGTTCCAAATCGTAGTTACAGAACCAATGCAGGCATTCGCCCCAATCTTACCTTTGCCGATTACCAGGACACCAGCACCCAGGATTGCTCCTGCTTCCACTTCTAATGTGCCTTTGTGAGCATGAATAATGGTTCCCATGCCGATGCAGACTCCGGCAGCAATGATAATTTTACTATCTGGATCTGCTTGAAGGATTACCCCAGGTGCGATCGCCACACTCTCATCAATGCTCACATCCCCTTTGACGTAACAATTAAAGTTGCTAATGGGCGGCAGTAGGGGCAAATGCATGGGGCGGATGGCGAGTAAGGGAGCAAGTTTACGTTTAGGCAGCAGAGAAGAGAGTTTTGGGTTATAAGATTTGAGCGTTGAGCTATAAATTTTTAACTCAACACTCAACACTCAACACTAATAACTTTTTACTTCTTACTATTCGGCTGCTGAATAATCGTCTCTTGAACGCGACGCTTGGCTTTGGGGTCAATACCAAATACGCGCACATACTCCCCGCTGTGGCTGTTTAGGCAAGCTTCTAGAGCTTCAATCACCTGCGACTCCTGCTTTGAGTCAATCGGAGAGCAGCTCTGCCAAGAACCAGTGCGGAACCGGCGCTGATCTGCGTGTTCCGTGCCAATCTTGTAGCCTTGCCCTAACATAGAGCGCACCTGCCCGATTGCTTCTTGACTTAACAGAGAGCTTTCCACCTGACGAGAGCTGGTTTTTTGAGCCGTGCTGGTATTTGATTTACTGGCAGCACCTGTCTTCGCACTCTTGGCAGCAGGTTGACCATCGGGGCGTTGGATAATTTGCTCTAAAACACGTCGTTTAGCTTTGGTGTCAATGCCAAATAAGCGCACATACTCGCCGCTATGCTCCTCTAGGCAAGCTTCCAGAGCAGAAATTACTCCCGACTCCCGGTTTGATTCAATGGGAGCGCAACTACTCCAAGAGCTGGCACGGAAGCGTCGCGGATCTGCGTGCTCGGTGCCAATCTTATGACCTTGAGCCAACAGAGAACGCACTTGCTCTACCACGTCGGCGCTTAATGATGTATTTGATTCTTGAGCACTATTAGCCCGGTTCGCATTGCCAAAGTTGGTTTTAGCACCTTGGGATGCTCCGCGTTCAGGTTGTGACTTTCTGCCACCGGGGCGTTGAATAATTTGCTCTACTACGCGGCGCTTGGCTTTGGGGTCGATACCAATCAAACGCACATATTCGCCATCATGCTCATCCAGGAAAGCTTCTAAGGCGGCGATCGCTTGCGATTCGTTTCGAGCTTCAATTCCGGCTCCACTTGTCCAGGAACTGGCGCGGAATCGGCGCTCATCGGCATACTCTGTGCCAATCCGACAGCCTTGAGCCAGCAGAGAGCGCACTTGATCGATCACGTCGGCGCTCAAGGAGCCACTCGACACTTGGTTGGTGAAGCGGCGATCGCCGTTAGTATAACTCATCTCATCCCTAATCGGTGTAATACAGGCAGCATTTCCAGCACCCAAATAGCCAGATCTGAGTGACTCATTAATTCCTACAACATGGCGGCCAAAGTCCGTATCCCCCTCTTGCACATCCGGCAGGCGGTCAGCTTGCTGCTGAGTGGTAATTACAGAGCCTGAAGGCACATACTTGCCGGGAGGAATCTCTACATCCTGGATCAGGGTGTGCATCATGACAATGCAACCTTTCCCCACCCTGGCGTTAAATACAGTAGAGCGAAAGCCTATAAAGCATCCATCCCCAACGTAGGCTGGGCCATGAATCAAAGCCATGTGGGTAATAGAAGCATTCTTCCCAATCCAGACCGAGTAGTCCTTCTGGTCATCGCCAATTACCCGGCCTTGTTCCAGACCATGAATTACCACCCCATCTTGCACATTGGTTCCTTCGCCGATATAGAAGGGAGTTCCTTCATCAGAGCGAATCGAAGTTCCAGGGGCAATCATCACTTTCGGCCCAATCCGCACATCCCCAATAATGTTAGAAAACGAATGCACAAAGGCACTCTCATCAATCTTTGGTTCTGCTAAACTTTTTGACCAGGAGGTCGGGGGTGCCGCCACGCTGCGGACAACCATAACTAAATTCCTCAACTAACTCAACAAATTAGACTGACTAACGATATTGATCCTTTTTGTTATAGAGGAGGCGATTGTCAACACTCACGCTATCAATAATCGCCACCACCATCGCATCAATGGGACGCCTTTCGCTGCCATCAATCTGACGGGCGGCACTGCCACGGGTTACTAGAACCCATTCATCGGCCCCAGCGCCTACCTGATCGCCAGCTACCTCGTATTCCGGTAGTAGGCGTCCTTCTTCATCGATGAATTGCAACAAAAGTAACTTGACGCCTCTGAGACTAAGCTCTTTGTGGGTACTTACTACCGTGCCACGAACTTTGGCAATTTGCATCGAATGGTTTTAGGTGTTAGGTATAGCCATTTTAGATTTGCGATTTTAGATTCGACGTAAATCCCAAATCTAAAATCCCAAATTCTTTTATCCCTACCTATCTTACGGTCTATTGTAGGGGCGAATGCCGCTGACGCTCTCCCGGAATTGTTCCACAGCTTCGGTGTAACGAATGGGCAGCACGTACTCTAGGTTCTCGTGAGGACGGGCAATAATGTGAGTGGACAAAACTTGACCACCATTAACCCGCTTGACAGATTCAACTCCTGCTGATACTGAAGCTTGCACTTCGGAGACATCTCCCCGAACAATTACCGTGACGCGACCTGTGCCGATTTTTTCATAGCCCACCAGCGTAACACGAGCGGCTTTAACCATCGCATCAGCAGCTTCCACTACGGCGGGAAAGCCTAATGTTTCAATCATTCCAACTGCAATTGCCATGCCTTTCTTTCTTCCTTGAGCTTATAAAGTGTTTTGAGTTGAGAGACTTTTGAGTTGAAAGTTCCTTTTTTTAAAGGTCGGGTAAATCAATGTCTCTCTTCGATTCACATACGGAACTGTTCTACGGCTTCGGTATAGCGGATAGGCAGAACATATTCCAGGTTTTCATGAGGACGCGCAATGATGTGAGTAGATAATACTTCGCCACCATTCACCCGTTTGGCTGCATCGACCCCAGCTGATACTGATGCCTGCACCTCAGAGACATCGCCTCGGACAATTACCGTGACGCGAGCGCTGCCGATTTTTTCATAACCTACCAGCGTCACGCGGGCGGCTTTAACCATGGCATCTGCGGCTTCTACAATCGCCGGAAAGCCTTTGGTTTCAATCATTCCAACTGCAATTGGCATTAATTATTATCCTCCAGGATGAACGAACTAGCTAGCCTAAATCTGTAGTTGGGGCCAAATTTAGACGATAATGCCCATTTTTTCAGCTCAATAACTATAGCTTAGCCGTGCTAACTTAAGCATAGGCAAGCGAGGCTTACTTGACAATATAAACTATTATGATAATTTTAAATTCTATAGTTTAATAAAACTTAACTGTCCCCCAATGCCAGATCTGCTCAATAGAAGTTAATCGGTTTTTGGAACGGTTCTTTATGTTTTATAATTATTTTATAACTTCTGAATATACTCCCCGACGATCGCCTGTAATCCCCATGCGTAGGTGAATTTCGGCAAATTTTACCTAAGAAAGATAGCGATCGCATATGTCAAATATTATGATACAGACAAACGTGCACTTTATAATTATAAGTTTTTTAAATACCTTTTATAGACCGATCATTAATAGGTAAATATACGGATAAGTGTAGGAGGGATCGGGAGATACTAAAATAACCCTTAATAATTTTGTAGCCCGGAAATGCTAATTTACAGCAATTTCAGGCTGATAATAGAGAAAAAACTAATTAGCCAAATATTAATCGGATATGTCCAATACCAGATTAGGTGTTTTGACACTCTTTAGGGGTGACACAGTGGTTGTAAGTCGATTGATGTTGAAATAGCAAGGGCAATTTATATGACAGAGTTTCTCACCCAGACGAGTTGGTGGGTGCCTTTTTATGGATTAATTGGTGCCGTTTTGACCCTACCCTGGTCAACTGGGATTGTCCGTAAGACAGGGCCACGACCAGCAGCGTACTTTAACCTGTTGATGAGTGTCTTGGCGTTTATACATGGGACGCTGCTTTTCAGAGTCACCTTGAACCAAGAGACTCAACATTTAGTATTTCACTGGCTAAAAGCAGCGGATTTGGACTTATCCTTTGCCTTAGAGATCTCGTCTGTGAGCGTTGGGGCAATGGAGTTGGTGACGGGTATGAGTCTGTTGGCTCAGCTATTCGCCCTGGGATATATGGAGAAGGACTGGGCATTAGCCCGCTTCTTTGCCTTAATGGGCTTTTTTGAGGCGGCAATGAGTGGTTTAGCGATTAGTGACTCTTTGCTTCTCACCTATGCCCTGTTGGAAATGCTCACCCTCTCTACTTATTTGTTGGTGGGTTTTTGGTATGCACAGCCACTGGTAGTGACGGCAGCGCGAGACGCCTTTTTGACAAAGCGGGTGGGAGATGTGCTGCTGTTGATGGGGGTGGTGGCGCTGGCAACCTTCGCCGGAAGCTTGGATTTTCCTGACTTATATGAGTGGACGGAAACAGCAAGCTTGTCTCCGACTACAGCGACTTTGCTCGGTTTAGCACTGATTTCTGGGCCTATAGGTAAATGCGCTCAATTTCCACTGCATCTTTGGCTAGATGAGGCAATGGAGGGACCTAACCCCGCCTCGATTTTACGAAATTCAGTGGTGGTGGCTTGCGGTGCTTATGTGTTGATTAAACTCCAGCCGATTTTGAACCTTTCGCCTGTGGCGTTGAACACGCTGATAGTGCTGGGTACAGTGACGGCAATTGGGGCTTCAATGGTGGCGATCGCGCAAATTGACATTAAGCGAGCCTTATCCCATTCCACCAGCGCTTACTTAGGGTTAGTGTTTATCGCCGTAGGAACGCAATGGACGGGTTTCGCCCTGCTGTTGCTGTTTACCCATGCGATCGCCAAAGCACTTTTGTTCATGAGCATTGGCTCAGTTATTCTCACGACGAATAACCAAGATCTCACAGAAATGGGCGGTTTGTGGTCGCGGATGCCAGCAACTACCACCGCGTTTGTAGTTGGTGCCGCCGGGTTAGTGGGGCTGCTGCCTCTGGGAGGCTTTTGGGCACTGCGGCAAGGAGTTAGCACCCTTTTGTATGCCAATCCTTGGTTAGTGGCAGTCTTGCTGTTGGTCAACGCCTTGACAGCATTGAACTTAACGCGCGTGTTTCGTCTGGTATTTTTGGGTCAACCTCAACCTAAGACTCGTAGGGCACCAGAGGTTCCCTGGCAGATGGCTGTGCCCATGGTGGCTTTAACGATAGTCACCCTCTTAGCCCCCCTGATGTTGCAACGCTTATCAATATTGCCAGACTGGACTTACCTCAACTCAGAAGCTGTGCTATTGCTGGTTTTCTCTGGCTTAGTCGGCTACGGCATAGGGGCAACTATGTATCTGCAAAAAGCTTGGTCTAGATCCCTGCAACTGCCCTGGAGATTTGTACAGGACTTGTTGGGTTATGACTTTTACATCGATCGAATTTACCGCCTGACTGTAGTTTTTGCAGTCGATCGGCTTTCCCGGCTAAATGCTTGGATTGACCGCTATGTGGTAGATGGAGCGGTTAATTTCATTGGTCTCGCCACAGTTTTCAGCGGACAAGGCTTGAAGTACAGCGCCTCCGGTCACTCTCAGTTTTATGTAGTGACTATTCTCCTTGGGGTCAGTTTGCTGGCTGTGGTGTTCAGCTGGCCATTTTTACAAGCTTTGGGTTTCGATCCCTTCGCTTTTATCTATTAGCTATTAGCTATTAGTTAGTAGTTAGTAGTTAGTAGTTAGTAGGTATTATTCCCACTAACTACTAACCACTAACCACTAACATAATGCTGCCCTTAGTAAACCCCACAAAGGAGAAGAATTATGCTCAGTGCCTTGATTTGGGTGCCGGTATTAGGTGCCGTTATCTTGGGGGTATTGCCCCAGACTATAAAGCCCAAGGTAATACGCCAAATCACTTTGGCGATCGCCGTTGGCATCTTAATTTGGTCTGTTGTACTGGCGAGTCAGTTTCAACCAGGGGTGGTGAGCCAGCAGTTTTCTGAATTTATCCCTTGGATTGAATCTCTAGGGTTGACATATAACCTGGGTCTGGATGGCTTGTCTTTGCCTTTGGTAGTTTTAAACAGTATTCTCACCTGCATTGCTATCTACAGCACAGATGAGTCTATTGCCCGACCTCGGCTTTATTACTGTTTACTCTTACTGTTGAATGCCAGTGTCGCCGGAGCTTTCGTCGCTCAAGATTTGCTGCTGTTTTTCCTCTTTTATGAGGTGGAACTGATTCCCCTGTATCTATTGATTGCCATTTGGGGGGGGCCGCGGCGAGGCTACGCAGCAACCAAGTTTCTCATCTACACGGCTATTTCCGGGATTTTGATTCTGGCATCTTTCTTTGGTCTGATTTTGGTAAGTGGTTCCACGACGTTTCAAATAGAACAACTTTATGCAACATCTCTACCTTTAGCAACGCAAATCCTGCTGCTGTCAGGCTTGCTGGTAGGTTTTGGTATTAAGATTCCTCTGGTTCCCTTCCACACTTGGTTGCCAGATGCCCACGTTGAAGCCTCGACACCGATTTCAGTGCTGTTAGCAGGGGTGCTGTTGAAGTTGGGAACTTATGGCCTGTTGCGGTTTGGGTTGGGCTTGTTTCCAGAGGCGTGGGCTGTTTTGGCTCCCACTTTAGCTACTTGGGCGGTAGTAAGTGTGCTTTATGGCGCATTCAATGCGATCGCTCAAACAGATATGAAAAAAATGGTGGCTTATAGCTCAGTTGGCCATATGGGCTACATCCTTTTAGCTGCCGCTGCTGCAACACCTCTGAGTTTGCTGGGAACCGTCTTCCAAATGATTAGCCACGGCTTAATCTCAGCGCTGTTATTTCTCTTGGTGGGTGTGGTTTACAAAAAGACTGGCACTCGCGATATAGACGCGCTGGCGGGTTTGCTCAACCCAGAACGAGGCTTGCCGATGATTGGTAGCCTCATGGTCTTAGGGGTGATGGCTAGTGCTGGAATCCCTGGTATGGTGGGTTTTATTTCCGAATTTTTGGTGTTTCGAGGCAGTTTCCCAGTTTTTCCGACTCAAACCCTGCTGTGTATGGTGGGTACGGGTTTAACAGCGGTTTACTTCTTGTTGTTGGTTAACCGTGTGTTTTTCGGTCGCCTTTCTGAACGGGTGATTAACTTGCCACCTGTACAGTGGAGCGATCGCACCCCTGCGATTATTTTAGCCATCCTCATCGTCATCCTGGGAGTGCAACCTAGCTGGATGGTGCGTTGGAGTGAAGCCACAACAACGGCAACTATCAATAGAGCAAGTGCGATCGCCAAACGGGACGCGGTAGCATCTTTTGCTCAAACTTCTTTTGTTGCTAAATTGGGCAAAATCTTCGCAGCAAACTCTCTGGCTGCACCTCAAATTCTGAGTAGAAATGCTTCGACTCTACAAAAGTTTCCTCATGAGTAAAAGCAATGACAAGTACCGCATTTAGATCTTCAAGCCACCCCCTAGCAGCATATATTACTCGGCTAACTTCTGGGGGTGCTTTACTACCTGATACAGCGGACAACGTGCTGGAAGTAGTCGGTATCCTCAAAAGCTACGGTGTCGTTTTAGATGCCTATTCCCGCAATCTCATCTACATAGCCGACCATCAATTTTTAGAGCTTTTTCCCTTTTTTAAATACTTTAACGGCGAAGTTTCTCTAGGAAAATTACTGCGCCACTGGTGGCATGACCGCATTAATTTTGAGTACGCTGAGTACTGCATGAAAGCGATGCTCTGGCACGGTGGCGGAGGTTTAGATGCTTATCTGGATTCTCCAGAATTTTACGAGCGATCGCAACCAGCAATCCAAGCAAAAATTAAAAGCAACTGGCCGATTATAGGACTAAACCGCCTCTTCCCAGAGTTTTTGCCAGAACAAGTGCGCCAACAAGCTTATTACAGTGCGCTGGGTCAATTCTGGCGCGTGATGAGCGATATGTTCATCGATCTATCTGATCGGTATGACAAGGGAGAAATCAAATCTATCCCGGACGTGGTGCAGCATATCCTGACCGAGTTGGTTGCAGCAGCTAATTTGCCGATTACTTATGCTGTGAAGATTCGGGGTCAGGTTTATGAAATCATTCCCGAATCTGCTGGTTTAACATTTCTAGCCGATACAGCTGTGCCTTATGTAGAGGCGGTTTTCTTCCGAGGAACGCCCTTTCTCGGGACTGTTTCGTATAATGCCCAAGCTCACCAAATTTCCCCAGATTTAAGCAGGTTTGAATACGGAGCATTGTATGCTGACCCCTTGCCCATTGGCGGTGCTGGAATTCCACCCACCCTGCTGATGCAGGATATGCGTCATTTTCTACCTGACTATTTGCACGACTTTTACCGCCGCCAACGTCGGGAAGAAGATGATTTGCGGGTGCAAATTTGCCAGACTTTTCAAAAGTCCATGTTCTGCGTCACCACAGCCGCGATTTTGGGGCTAGCGCCCCACTCGATCGATACAACAGATCCAGCCCAGCAGGAAGCGAATTGGGCTTATTTGGAGAAGTGGATGGATCGGTTTATAACATCGCGCTTGAGCGACGTTAACAGCCCAGTTACAAGCCTATAGAAGAATAGGTTAAATCTCTGTAGGCGACTCCCGCTTTGACACTCCCCGGCGTAAACGCACGGGGATTCTTTAATCTACGAGCCAATTTGCTCAGGCAGGATTTCTCCAGCCAAAGTAGAGATTGATTCTCCTAAAGCGTTGCTTGCGTCAAGCGCAAAAGTTCCGGTATGCCCTACCGTACCCAATCCTCGACTAAGGATATTTCTAGCGGCGTTTTCATCTCTATCCATTACACACCCACATTTACAGACGTGCGTTCTAGTAGATAGCGTTTTCTTTACAATTACACCGCAGCTAGAGCATTCTTGGCTGGTATATTGCGGGTTTACCGCAACCGTAATCTTTTCAAATACTTTTGCGAAGTATTCAAGCCCTACACGGAATTGATACCAAGATGCGTCATTAATGGACTTAGCTAAACAATGATTCTTCACCATGTTTTTAATCCTCAAATCTTCGTAAGCGGCTACATCGTTTGATGAGATTACGCACCGTGCAAGCTTTATTGCATGGTCTTTACGCTGCCTACTTATTTTGAGATGGCGTTTGCCTAGAATCCGCCTAGCTTTGTCCCTGTTATTTGAACCTTTTACCTTCCTGGATACACGACGCCCTGAACGCTTGAGGATTTTTTCACCTTTTCTCAGGAATCTAGGGTTTTCCACCATAGTTCCGTTTGAATCGGTGTAATACTCTTTCAGTCCCATGTCTAATCCGATAGTGTTGCCAGAAGGCTCTGTGCTTTCTTTTCTATCGACATCCACACAGAATTGAACGTACACACCATCAGCACGTTTTACCAGTCTCACCCTTTTTATTTGGCTGATTTGGTATAAGTGTAAGTCGCGTGTGCCTTTCAGTTTTAATCGACCAATTGCTTTTTTGTCGGTAAAATTGATTGATTTCCGATCTGCGGCAAGTTTCCATCCAGTTGATTTATACTCAACAGAGCGGCAATCTTTCTGAAATTGTGGATACCCTTTTTTGCCTGCAATACCCTTCTTGCAGTTATCGTAGAATCTGGAGATAGAAGACCATGCTCGTTCTGCGCTAGCTTGCCTTGCCATTGAGTTGAGTTCGTCAGCAAAGGGAAAATCACGAGCCAGTACAGCGCAGTATTTATTCAAGTCGTATTTACCGACTTTTTTGTTATCCATCCAATACCTTATACAGCTATTGCGGACGAATTTTGCGGTACGAATTGCTTCGTCTACGGCAGTAAACTGATTCGATTTTCCGTATGCTTTAAACTCGAAAACTAGCATGGTTTTACCTCCCACCTTATGCTACACTATTCAGCATAAGATGTTTGGCGAGTTATTAAAACTTTACAATTAAAGCCGTCCTAGAAGGATGGGGTTTTAGACCCAATTTCCTGATAACACGGAAGTGTTTAGCTGCGAGAGTCGTCAAGTTTGCTTTTATGTAACAAATAGATATATAGCAGTTGCCTGCTTTGGTGCTTGACAATCGACACGGGCGCCCATGCACCCAGAACTACTGCTATAACTGAAGGATTGCTAAAAGCTAATTGCTAATTGCTATAGATATAGTGTTAAGTATTCAGCGTACCTGAACAGGAAAGCAAGCTACAGCAGTGATGTGTTCCCGCTTTAGGTACATCAGACACAGGCGAATTAAATGAAACTGAGAATCCTAGCTACCGCCGCGCTGCTGACCACAAGCACTGTGGGTGTTCCTGCGATCGCTGAAAATCTAGAACATACTAAACAACTTTTGTCAACAAAACAATGCCAGCAGTGCGACCTGAGTGGTGCAGGTCTGGTTATGGCTGACCTATCTGGTGCCCAGCTAAGTCAGACTAACTTGAGCCGTGCTAACCTATCGAGAGCCAACCTCAGCGGTGCCGACCTCAGCGGTGCCGACCTCAGCGGTGCCTCTCTGTATGGTGTCAACCTCACAGGTGCCAACCTCACAGGTGCCAACCTTATCGGTGCTGACCTCAGAGATGCCTACCTGGTAAATGCTAATTTAGCTGGTACCAATTTGAATAGTGCTTATGTGCAGGGCACAATTGGAATTCCCCAATATGCAGGTACGCCTGAGGACTTCTACAAGTGGGCAGTGATAGAAGCTCAAAGGGGAAATTACAGGGCAGCAATTGAGCATTACAACCAAGCATTGAGCCTTAATCCGGACTTGGCTGCCGCTTATCTAGGTCGTGGAGTAGCACGCTATCGATTAGGAGACCAAGCGGGAGCAACTCAAGATGCTAATCTAGCTGGTCAGCTTTTTTCCGCTCAAGGGAATACAGTCGGCTACCAGGCATCACAAAACTTTGTTAAAGAAATGGAATTAGCCAGTCAGCCATCTAAACCCAAAGGCGGCTCAAATATCCTGAATTTATTAGGAGGTATCGGCTCACTCCTGCTACGGTTACTTTTATAACACCGCTGGCTATCCATAAGCGCGACTCAATCTCAGTAAGGTGTGACTAACATCACCGAGCTAGATGGGATAAGTCACCGAAGATCAGCAGCTGCGATCACAAATAGCTGGAGTGAAAACTACCATAATAAATATATCCTTGGATAGGTGTGATTTATTGGTAGTTGGGAGGAGTTGGAGATGCTAGAAAAATTACTGCTTGCGACCTCCCTCACCTCGTCGCTCAACCTGTTCCTGGGACTCAGCGCCGATTATGCAAAACCGGCTTCTTTGGGAGATAATCCGCAAGTAGCCCTAACTCAAACGGTGAGCCAGCTGCTTGCTAAAAAGTAGGAATGACCAAAATAATTCGTAATTCGTAATTCGTAATTCACTCTGCCCGGTTTCAAGCCCCTAAATTTATTTATGGAAAACTCATAAATGCTCCCGCATCAATGTCCAAGCCCCTAACTTTAGTTATGGGGTTAATCCAAAATCCAAAATCCTCTTATTGAATGACGATTACTCAAGACTTATGGCAAGCCAATAAAGACTTGGCGCAAGCTTGCTTAGAACATCCCTTTGTACAAGGCATAGCTAACGGCACACTTGAGCGGCAAAAATTTGCCTACTACGTGGGTCAAGATGCCTTTTTTTTGGAAGCGTTTGCTCGCGCATACAGCCTTGCCGCCGCTAAAGCACCTGATTGGGAGGGATTTAATATTTTTCATACCCTCGCTGGCAGTGTTCTGGAGGAACTAACTCTCCATGAAAAATATGCCGCAGCATGGGGCATCAACTTGCAAGCAGTCGAACCAGCACCAGCAACGCGCCGCTACACTGACTTTTTGCTGGCAACCTCCTGGGGTGGTGATGTTGGTCTGATTGCGGTGGCGATGGTACCCTGTATGCGTCTGTACGCTTTCTTAGGTGAGCAGCTGGGGAAGGGTGGGATTCCAGAGCATCAGTATGCTGAGTGGATTCGTACTTATAACAATCAGGAGTTCGAGCAGCTGGCGGAAAAACTGGAGAGTCTGGGCGATCGCTACGTTGATGCTAAGGTGTCGGTAGGCTCAACCTATCGCTATGCTATGTTGTGCGAGCGAGACTTCTTCCAGGCGTCTTGGGAGGCTGATTTGTAAGACTGTTCTCAAGAGCTAACGGATTTGGTTAGTTTAGGAAGAAGAATAGCAGTAGCCATCAGGGTTAGGAAAAGTGGTCTTACAGCCATGCGCGCATCGAGATGCTGCTATAACTGTATGTTTGCTAGAAGCTAATTGCTAAAAGCTATAACAAATAGCTGGACAGTTCAAGTAGAAGTAATAGCAGTCTTAAGACTTTGGCAAAATTGAGCGATCGCTTCTAGTCCCTCTGCTGGTGTACCATCTGCCAAGCGCTTCACAAAGGCACTGCCGACAATTACTGCGTCTGCGCCCCAATCCTTGACCTGCTGGGCGTGTTCCGGCTGGGAGATGCCAAAACCGACGCCGATGGGCTTGCTGGTGACGCTGCGTAGTTCTAGGAGTAAATCTTCAACTCGCGTTTCCAATCCCGAACGGATGCCAGTGACGCCAGTAACGCTCACTAAGTAAATGAATCCTTGAGAGTGACGCGCGATCGCTTCAATGCGCTTTTTGGGACTCGTAGGTGCGACCAGCAAAACTACCTCCACACCTATATCTGCGGCAGGTTTTAGCAGTGTTTCTGCTTCCTCTAGGGGCAAGTCTGGCACTACCAAACCCTTGACACCAGCCTTGGCAATTTGCTTTAAAAAAGGTTCAATGCCCCGGTTCAAGATCGGGTTGTAATAGTTGAACAGAATAATCGGCGATCGCACTTCTTTACTGACGCGCTCAACCATTGATAAAACATCATCCAATCGCACGCCGCGTTGCAAGGCACGAGTAGCCGCCGCCTGAATCACAGGCCCATCTGCCAGAGGGTCTGAGTAAGGGACACCCAGTTCAATTATGTCTGCACCAGCGGCATCCAGAACCCGTAACGCCGACTCTGTTGTTTCCAAGTCCGGATCGCCAGCAGTTATAAAGGGAATTAAGGCACACTGCTGGGCTAGGCGCAGAGATTCTAAGCAACTGGAAACTGAGGTCATAGCGATTTTAGATTGGGGATTTTAGATTTTATAGCAATTAGCTTTTAGCTTTTAGCAATTAGCTTTTAGGAAACATACAGTTATAGCAGCATTTATGGGAGTTTGGCGGCAAGGTCGGTTGTCAAGCACCCTTATGGCGGCTGCTATAGATTATTTAACTTACAGTGTGCGGTGCATCGCCTTGCGGCGCTAAGTGCGCGATCGCGTTGGCGTAGCCTGTCCGTAGGACGCAAGCGTGTTGCGGAGCAACGTATCGCCCTTGATGTGTGCGTTAGCGGTAGCCTGCCATCAGGCATAACACGTATCGCAATTTTATCTTGGTCTTTCCTACGGGACGCTACACAATCCTTCCATCGTACAGCCGAGTCTAAGAGTTATCAGTTGCTTTAGACTTCCGTTCTTGTTCAATTTCAGCTTGCATCTGGGCTAGTTCTTCCGGTGTAATTTCTTCGAGCCGCTTCTGTAAAACTGCTTCCTCATAGTCTTTTACCTGTTGGTTATAAGTCATCTGTTTTGTCCCCACGCGGAACAGGTAGGTTAGCAACCAACCGACTAACCCACCGACCAACAACAACTGACTCCAGACGCCTGCCTCCAGGCTATCTAACCCAGCAACCTGCAATAGCAGATAAGCCAGCCCCCCAGCGGCAAAGACGCCGAAGCCGATTCCAACTACATCAATTCGTCGCATCTAGCGCTAACCTGGTAATCCCTTTAACTTTGAACCTGCCGACGTTTGGGGCGAAAATTCAAAAACGGGCTGAGCAGCAATAGACCTGGGAAGAAAAAGAACACCAGGAAGTACATGAAGCCGCGCTCAAACGAGCTGACAACATACCACCGCTTTTGCAGGTAGGCATAGAGGACGAAGGGAACCACCAGGAGATAGATTCCACTCAAAATTAGATACAGCAGCGCAACAACCATATTTTTGTGACCGAGGCAAAAATTATAAAGGGCGTATCGCTTTCAAATGGGCAGCTATTGACAATCTGCCTAGCAGCACCAACCGTCGCCTCAGCGTCGGATTAACTTTATTATCTTACAGCTTGCAGGTTTTATTGGCGTTGGGGTTGCATATAATGCCCAGTTAATGGTGGAATAGATAAGTGCAGTATTCCTATACAAACAGGAAACTCGCTGCAACTAAACACGGGGGCGTGGCGGAATGGCAGACGCTACGGACTTAAAAAATTGAGCACTGATGGAGAAATCTGTCAAGTGAATGCTCTCAAATTCAGGGAAACCTAAATCTGGTAACAGATATGGCAATCCTGAGCCAAGCCAATTAGAAAGTTATAAGTGTTGAGTGCTAAGTGTTGAGTTAAAAAATAATTCAAAACTCAAAACTCAAAACTCAAAACTAATTGGAAGGTGCAGAGACTCGACGGGAGCTACCCTAACGTAAAGTCGAGGGTAAAGAGAGAGTCCAATTCTCATACGCCACAACAGGCAGTAGTGAAAGCTACGGGAGAATGAAAATCCGTTGACCTTAAACGGTCGTGTGGGTTCAAGTCCCACCGCCCCCATAAAAAACTTAGCTATTACTGCAAACACGAGTATGCGACTACAAGCATAACCGTGTAACTTGCTTATAGGTTTACAGCGATAACTTTCGCTATTAATTTGGATTATTAACCATTCCAAGCTCTGTAAAACTCTGGGTAAGCCATGTTTTGGGCACAATACCAAATTACCTCAGACGCACCTCCATATCTATGTTCATAAAACTCATCTCCCAAGCAATCTTTTAAGCGTTCCACCGCTATTGAAAACCAATTACCTGAAGGGTTTTTAATTAAGCTCCAAGCGGCAAAGTTACTTTCCTCGTCCACACAGCTATAAACTAGCTCAATTAGCGTTATAATAGCCTCTCTGTGGCTAGGAGCAATTTTTAAGATGTTGTCGGCAGCAAACCTACGGTTCGACTCATCCCTAGATTTAAGTAGCGTACTCAAGAGTGTAATATCATTATTGTGAAAAGCTACTTTTATCAAGCAAAGTTCAGCTAAACGAATAACCATACCGTTGGTATTGTTTCTAAGATTATTTAAAGCATCGATAAGTTTTTGATTGTCAGTAGAATTCAACGTACCACAACTTAAATTTTGTATTTTATGGACAAGAGGAAAAATTGTATCGTTATTAGCTCTGTTCAAATTTTCAATAATTATGTCAATATTGTTTATTGAAAGTTCACTATTTTTCCTAACCTTTTCATAATCTTCTTTTTTTGTTTCAGATAAATCTCTATCTGTATTTAATGAGAGATAATTGACTTCTTCTAAATATTCCTTAATTTTTACTTTAAGCCAAACATCATCTACTGTACTCAGAAGATAATTTAATATGTTAATAACATCTACATCATTATTTTTGATTTGTTTTAGACTTATGATCCCTGCTCTAATAAGGGACTCATTTTGATTATTGATATTTAATAAATCTACTATAGCCTTGATAGCCTTTGGATTATGAGAGCCTATTATCCCTAAAATCTCCAGAGCATCCTCACGAACTACAACATTATATTCTTTGTTGTTTATTAATTCGACTAAGGTGTCTAAAGCTTCTGCATTCTCAGGATTAAGATATCGCAATATTATGAAAGCTGCTTGACAACGGATTCCTTCTTGCTCATTTTGGGATAGGCACTCGATTAGAGCTTTGATTGTTTCGTTGCGAGGTGTTTGTTGCAATACTTCTATAGCGGCGCTAGACCAGGGACTCTGGCGTTTAAATAAAAAGCCATCGCCAATCTGGTAATAAAACTCTGGAGGAATAAGTGAAAAGTTAACAATCCAACGAACTAATTCACTACTCAAGCTTTCATAAAAATCGCTATCGTCGCCATCCAACTCAGTAAGGCTAGCAGATGCCAACAAAACTGCTCGATAAGTATATAACTGATGACATCCACAACCATCTTTAAATGAAAGCAATTTCCCGATAAACTGCTTTTTCTGCTCGTTTTTTACATTATTACGTCCCAGCCAGAGCAAAATCACTTCTTTCCACTGCCGCTCAAAAATGCGGTATGGCTTATAGTTATTTAGATTATCTTTATCTTCAACAGGTTTATCTTCATGTTCACGGGGTAGGAAAAAGCTCCAGTCGTCAATAGCACAAGCTGCAAAATATTCCTGGAATGTGGGATGCCAGAAAGCATAGACTTTTTCATCTGGGTCTTTTTCATTTTCCGTTGCTAAACCAACCCGATTCAGCCATCCTAGCTTTCGCACCCGCCAAAATAGTGAATTTTCTTGATTAGGCTCGCCCAAAAAGCTTTTGATTAAACTCTCTGGCAACCTAAACCTAGAATTTTCGCTATCAATAGCTTGTACTGCCAATTTACCTAATTCTTGATTTAGGTGTTCTTGTTGTTCTGGAGAAAGGGTGAAATCTGCTTTCTCCTCGTTCCATAGGTAGTGCTTTTCTACAAAGCGCTTATATAGTCCAGCCTTAGTTTGGGGCAATTTGCCTTGCCGTAGTTCCCATATTTTACATAGCAAGGTTAACCGTAGAGGATTTTTGAGCAAGTCTTTGATACGTTCCCCTGCTTTTCCCAACTCCTGTTTTAAACCTTCACACAATTGAGATTCTGTTTCTTTTGAAAACCACTTATCAATAAACTCCTCTACCTGTGACTGTTCAAAGTCGAGATTACGATAAACATCAAAATCTATCAGAGCATTCTTATCTGCTTCCCATACATTCAGCCGACAACTCAGCACCACTCGTGCTTCGGAAATCCAGCCCCTCTTTGGGGTGTTAAGTTGTTCAAAAATAAATGTTAAAGGATTGCCAAATTCTGCGGCTATTTCATCCACACCGTCTAATAACAGCCATACAGTACCCTGAAAGAATTTTTCTGCAAAAGCTTCCTGCACTTTTCGTGTGGGTTCCAGCAGCGATGGCACAGCTTCCGGTGATAGTTTTTTGATAATGGACAAAGCTTCTTCGAGCCAATTGTTACGTAAATACTCCTTTAGAGTTTGTCCCCGCTGCAAGTTTGCCAAATCAACCCAAATTGCTAAGCCATCCTCTTTTACCTCAAAGGCAATCTTTTGTAGCAGGGTTGTTTTTCCTGCCCCTGGTTCACCAATAATTGCAATACGTCTACCCTGGCTTTTGGAACTTTGCCCTTCTTTGAGGACTTGATCAAAAAATACCTTATGCTCAATTGGGGTGACTTTCTCTCGGTAAAACTCCGACCCTTGTTCTGGGCTAATATCTGGTTGTGGTCGGCGTTTTTGTTGGCTCTCGATTAATCCCAGGGGGACGTACATATCTAAGATGCGCTTATCACCAGAAGCTAAAGCATATGCCGTCAGCCATTGCTTTTTCTGTAACTCCAGCATGGCATCGCAAACTTCGCGCCAGTTAATGGCATCTTTACTTAGCGCTTTAGTACGTTCTTCTTCCCATTTCTTTAACTCGATCTTTAGCCAATCTTTTAACTTTTTAAACTTTTTGCTGCCACGTCCATTTTTTTCGCCATAATCACACCCATTAGGGCTTTGACCAAACGCATTATATATGCTTGTCATGCACTTTCTAACAGTACTTTCACTTGCATGAATTATTTTTGCAAGTTCTTTAACGTTTTTGGAACCTATACATTTATCATCATGAAACTGTTCAAAAAATATATTTTTAGCGTTTTCTTCATGCAAATTAAATTTTTCGGCTATATATAATAGAAACTCTTCTCTTAAATTATTGTGCTTTTTAGCGTCGTTGTTCATCTTAACTATCCTTATTTAATAAATAAGCTTTATTCCATTAATTCTTGAAAACTTTTTCACATAAATAAAATTAATTTTTAGGATAGAAGGTAAATTTTGGTAATTCAATGTAATTCAATGTAATTAAAATGTAATTCCTACTGTTGTTTTTTATAAAAAAAAGGTTCATGCTGATAACAGTTGTGGATTAGCAACTAAGAACTAAGCGTAAGTACAGCAATTAGGATGAAGGTAATGACAAGTAATTACTTAGGAGTTTCGGTAAATCCCTTACTCGCTACTATCCCTACGAAGGAAGTACAAACTTACCTAACAGCAGTCTCTTCTGAGACACTGCGTAAAAAGAAAGGTTCCAGCGATCCAGTTTGTGATAGGTGTTTATTAGCATTCCACTCTGGTGGGGATAGTTGGCGAATTAGGGAAATTGCCCTCGATTACGAAACACATGCTTTCAAGTGGCGTCCTTTCGGTCTTGGGCAATTGGGTACAACAAAGTGGGAAATCATTCATCCACCAACCTCCAGCGGTTATTTATGGTCTACCCATAAACTATCAACGGAGTTCCGCGCTGTGTCACCAATAACACTTGAGCGGAAGAAAAGTTCTAGCGATCCCCTGTACGACGGATCAAAGTTGGCTTTTTATGTGGGAGCAGAGAATTGGCTCGTTGGGGAAGTCAGTATTGATTATGCAACGGGAGCCATACACTGGCAGCTGCTGCGACCTTCATTTTAAAGCACTCAATACCTAGCAGGAAAGGGTTTTAAGCATTTGGGGCGCTCTTTACTAAGGCTAATGCTCTAGTTCGATGAAACAATCCTATAGAAGCTAGTCTAGTGCTGGAGCTTAAAGCCTGCCAAATAGGGCAATCCGATGCAAGGTTTTTGCTGCTTGTTCATGAGTAGCTTTTGTGCAGTGGATATTGGCGTGTCTGAGTAGTATTTATATCTGCTCAAGTCGTAAATTAGCTTCAGACACGCTAAAAAATTGCCAATACTCAACAAATCGAGGAAAAAATGGTCAATAATTTCAACTATTACGACGAAGACGATGACTTTTCTGAAGAACTCAACCCTCCTGGTGAGGCTTACCAAGAGTATCTAGAGAATCCTAATGATTTGACAGCTATGGAGGCAGCACTAGAAGTTTATGGAATTCCCGATCCACGGTTGATTATGGATGATTAAAATCATATAAGCCGAGACTAACAAATAGTTGGCTTATAACACTCAACGCTTACTCATCGCCTCCCACTCCAGGCAATGGGCGGACTAGAGTGCGAGTACGAGAATGTCTCAGTGGCGGTGGTTCGGGTTTCTTCGTCCAGGACTTTGACCACCTTGTTATAAATTTCCTCCGCCTGTTGTAGGGAATCACCGATACTCGTTAAACCCACTTTGCCGAACTGGGAGAGACAACCCATGAGGTGAAAAACGGTGCCCGTCTCCGTACTGGTATCAAAGTGCAGTCGGTGATGAGCAATGATATCCATCAAATCATTAGGAAGCAAACCCCGATAGCGCTCTTTTTGTAGGTTGTCGGAGGCAACGTAATACTTAGGGCGACCTTGTTTACTGTAGAAAAGGCCGGTGGAGAGGTCGTAGCGACCGTTAGTTAAAAACTTCAAAGTCATAAACGGATGGGTAGTGCCGCCCTTACGCAGGTTGATTTCAATTGCCTGGATATCCCAGTGCGGACTATCCCCATTACTAGACTGACGAACGGCTAAAAAATCAACGCCAAAACGCTCTAAAGCCCCTTTTTGAGCTAAATTTCGACCAATGCGTAATCCTAAGTCTTGCAAGCGCAATCGGTAAGCTTCTTCAGCTGGAAAGCGGCAACCCAGAAAAATCTGACCATTCGATCCACCCAGAATTTGGTCGTGAGTGGAGAGAATTTCTACCTCTCCATCTGGTGTAATGCGACCTTGAACGCTGGGCGATCGCTTTTCCTCTCCTTCGATGAAGGCTTCCACTATCGCCCCTAACTCTGGAATGCGGCTGGAAAAATTTTCCCAAGTCTCAGTTTTGGCTTGAAAACCTAAATAAGGGAAGCGATCGCGAATCGCTGCCACTCGTTGCCTATGGGATGCTGCCCCTGGAGCCATATTCTGCATCGGTCTAAGATCCAGCAGCGCATTTCCTTCCCCGGAAAAGCCTTCGTTGAGTTTGACTACCATCCGCTGCAAGGTCGGTTGGCGTTCCCACAACTCTGCCGCCGCGATCGCCAGTTCGTCAGCATTAGAAACCTTGTCGCTGCCATCAGGAAGGGGAACACCACACTCGGCAAAAATTTGCCTACTACCACTTTTAGTACCCCAGTACAACAGATCCGGATCTAAGGCATACAGCGGCACGCCCAGTTGTATCGACAAATCTCCCTCTAGGGGGGTTGAGTTGTAGCAGATCATGAAAGACTGTTCTGGGCGCAACGCCTGCCGTATCCGTTCCATCAAGCGAGGGCGTTCCAGTATTTTTTGCGTCAGGGGTTTGAGAGAGGAATCGTAGGTCGAGAACAGCAGCAGGCGATCGCGCGCATGAGAAAAGGGAATTCCTGGTAATAGCTGCAAATAGTAATCAATCACTATTGGCGGTAACGGTTCAGAGGTGATGTATATCAGGCGTGTCCGAGGATTCCACAGACGAATTAAAGAAAACAGCAACCTTTCTTCATAGTGAATGTGACCCTCAATCTTCTGGAGTTCTCGCTGGTCTACGCTGATAGAGGGGATGACCAAAATATCACCATCGCTGTCCTCAAGCTGCTCAACGGTCTGCCAGCGATCGCGCAACTGAGCCTGAAGAAGTTGAAACTGCTCCGCCTGCTCTGAGTAAGAATGATTCAAAACTTGCTCCACCCTGCTTTCCCCCTTCATCCCCACAACAGCGATTTTACTCTGGCTGGCGTGGAAATCCCAATATACCCTAAGTAGGGATAGTGGGGTGCTTTTCTCTATATGGGCTTATTTAGAGGTTTTTTGTTAATAAAAAGCTATTACAACCATTAGTTTATATCCAACTAAAACTAATTCTGGTTTTATTAAGATGGCGCTACCTATGGAGATTGGGAAGAGTGACAATCGACCTCGCCCCCATACACCCAGATCTGCTGTTATAACTGAAGGATTGCTAAAAGCTAATTGCTAAAAGCTAATTGCTATACCTGCTGTCTAACCCAATCTCGGAAAGACCGAATCATGGGAATTTCCCCAATTCTTAGACTTTCTTCTAAGAACCGGGGAATTTCAGTTAAGGGCAGATTAGCAAAAGCAGGAGAGACAACAAACGGAATATACACACCCTCTTGCAAGCGATAAATTTGCAACACACCTTGGTCATACCGCCAAAGTTCAGGAACGCCCAAAGCGGCATATATTGACAAGCGGTCGAGAGACGAACTGGTAAAATCTACCTCTAATACCAAGTCAGGAGGTGGATCTTTGGTTAAATCCAGTTCTTGTTTGTTCCTCATCAATGGTTCATTCTGAAGATAAAAACCCGAATCAAGTTTAACTCCCCGACTTAAATCTGCCCGTTTACAAGTAACTGAACCAACACTTTTAAGATTGATGTTTAGTTCTTCTGCTAACGCCACAATCAAGTTATGGATGAGTCTGTTATTGTATTCATGCGGCATGAGGGGGGTCATAATTTCTAGAATTCCATTATCGTAAGTTAGTCGAGAACCACGCTTCTCCCCCATTTCTTCAAGTAGTGTTTCAAACGTCTGCCAACTGATGTTTTTGAGTAGTACTCGCTGTACGCTGGGTATCGCTGTAGTCACCATAGGACTTTACCTTTAGCTTAAATTAGATTTAACTCTTGACCAAAAATAACCGGATTCAAGCCCCTTGATTTATCTATGGAAAATAAAAAAGCATAGCATCATTACACCTCCTGCATAAATAGAAATTTTAGAGTTTTTAACCACAGATAAACGCAGATAAACACAGATGTTTATTCGATATGTTTGCTAGGAATAGGGATAATTATTGATTCGCACAAGAGGTCTATTATTCAAGCCCCCAAATTAATTCGTGGGATCAATCCCAAATCCCAAATCGAATGACAGTCGTCTAAGGTTCCACTTACTTAGGAACCCCAGCCGTTAACACTTCATGCCCATCTGCCGTTACTAATACATTATCTTCAATCCGAATTCCAATGCCTCGCCAACGGTCATCAATTGCTGGTTGTTCCTCTGCTGGTTGAGCGTCCAAACCAATATAAATACCCGGTTCCACCGTCAGCACATTACCAGGTTGCAAAGTCTGCCAGGTTTCCTCCCCGTGTTTATATACACCAACATCATGCACATCTAAACCCAGCCAGTGACCTGTACCGTGCATAAAAAAGGTTTTATATTTCTCTTCTTCAATTAACTTATCTATCTCACCATTGAGGAGTCCTAAATCAACTAAACCTTCCGTAATTACGCGCACAGCAGTTCCGTGAACTTCATTGTAAGTATTTCCAGGTCTAACTTGTGCGATCGCCTGTAACTGGGCTTCCAAAACAATATCGTAAATAGCCTTTTGCTCTGGAGTAAACTTACCCCCCACGGGGAACGTGCGCGTGATATCGGCGTTGTAGTAACCGTAGGCACAACCGGCATCAATCAGCAATAACTCGTTATCTTGCATTTGCCGATTATTTTCGATGTAGTGCAGGATGCAACTGTTGTGACCAGAGGCGACAATTGAAGGATATGCTGGCCCTACCGCACCCCTTTTGCGAAAGATATGTTCTATTTCTGCCTGAATTTCATATTCGTAACGCCCTGGGCGTGTGAATTCCCGTGCATGATTGTGGGCTTCAACTGAAATGACAGCTGCTTTACGCATCAATTCCAACTCAGCGGGGCTTTTCACCTGTCGCATCGCATGCAGAATCGGCCCTGTGTCTTCAATGGCAATTGGCCCAGTGCCACGCTTGGGATAACCCGCCATTAACCGCTGCCAGTGTTTGAGGATAATTTCATTGAAAGTGCGATCGCGTCCTAAATGGTAGTAAATCCGATCCGCCTTTTCTAAATACTGAGGCAGCTTTTCATCCAGTTCCGTAATCGGATAAGCCTCATCCGCACCAAACCGTTCTTTCGCCCCTTCCACCCCGACGCGATAGCCTGTCCAGGTTTCCTTCTCCCGATCCTTCGGCTGGACAAACAAAACAAACCGATGCTCTTTGTGATGCGGTGCCAAAACCGCCACTGCCTCTGGTTCATTAAACCCAGTTAAATAAAAAAAATCACTTTCCTGTCGGAAAGCGTATTCAACATCATTGTGCATAACGGCCATCGGCGCACTGCGAAATATAGCCGTACCCGTGCCCATTTTTTGCATCAACTGCTCGCGACGCTGACTGTATTCTGTTTGCATAGCCCTTAGTAATAGTTAATGAGTGATAGATTCTGAATCCTCAGAGTTATAGTTTATGAGTGTTGAGTTAGAATTAGTAGCTTTTCATTCAAAACTCAAAACTCAAAACTTTTTCTATAACTTGTAACTCAATACTTTAATTGTCGATCCATTCTGCGGCAAATCAGCTGGCTTGACCGTAATCTTGTCACTTTTGACGCGGCCCACCGGCGTTCCATCCATTAAAGTCAAGAATTGCTCCACGGGCACAATATCACAACTACCTGCATCAGCAGCTTGGGTGCGGTAGTGTGTGGGAATTACCATTTTAGGATTCAGGGCTTGTAGTGCCTGCTTTGCTTGTTCAGGGTTGTAAGCTTTAACACCTCCTCCGACCGGGATTAACGCCAAATCCGGACGCCCCATCAGGATTTTCTGTTCAGTCTCAATGGCTGCTGCGGCTCCTCCTAAGTGCAGAATATTAATTCCCCCTTGGTTCCAGCGCCATGCCACATTCGTCCCAAACCTTTGTCCACCCACGTTATCGTGATTGGTGCTAATGCCTTGGATTTTTATATCATCAAGCTCGTAAGCTCCAGGTTCGTATAGTACCTTAGGATTACCAGGCAGCTCATCCACATATCCTTCATCAAGTAAGAAACTGCTGATTAGCACTACATCTGCCGCTACTTTGGGAGCGCGGTACTTAGCTGTGCAGCCCAACTTCCGAAAGGGATTCACCAGAATCCGCTTACCATTGCCAGTAAAGAGAAAGCAGGTATGCCCCAGCCATTGGACTGAAAGAGAACCAGCACTCTGCGCCCTATAAGTTTGGAATCCAGAAGCGAAGCCTGTTCCTATAGCTGTGAGCAAACCGGCGCTAGCGTAGCGCATTAACTCTCGTCGTTTCATGATCATTTAGCCCTTTGTCAGTTGTTAGTTATCAGTTGTTAGTTGTCAGTTGCAGTTGTTCTTAACCACTGACCACTGACCGCTGAGAACTGACCATTTCCAGGAAGTTTCGCAACATCTGTTTCCCTGAAGAAGTCAGAATACTCTCTGGGTGGAATTGGACGCCCTCAATGTGCGGATAGTTCCGGTGTCGGACGCCCATTATAGTTCCATCGTCAACCCAAGCGGTAATTTCTAGAACCTCTGGACAAGTCTCCCGGTCAATTACCAGACTATGATAGCGGGTGGCGGTAAAGGGATTTTCCAAGTTACGAAAGACGCCGACGCCAGTGTGATGCACCTCAGAGGTCTTGCCATGCATCAAAGTTGGTGCAGAGACAATCTGACCGCCGAACACCTGACCAATACCTTGATGCCCGAGGCAGACGCCCAGAATCGGCAACGCTGGTCCCAGCTCTTGAATTAACTCTTGGGAAACACCCGCAGCTTCGGGACGCCCTGGTCCAGGAGAAATCACTATTCCAGCAGGTTGGAGCTTACGGATTTGCTCGCATGAGATTTGGTCATTGCGGTAAACCTGAATATCAGCTGCCACCGACCACTCGGTGCCTAGTTCTCCCAAATACTGCACCAGGTTGTAAGTAAAACTGTCGTAGTTATCGATAACAATAATCAATGATTTTAACCCTAAACTAGAGCCGATTGGATCAGAATTAGCAGCGGCGGCAGCAGAAGCCAACCAGCTACAAAAACGGCTGCTAAAGCTGAAATTAAAACAGCACCAGCTGCACAGTCTTTAGCAATTTTTGCCAGTTCATGGTAAGACTGCTTAACCGTTAAGTCAACAACCGACTCAATCGCTGTATTTAATAATTCCATTGCCAGCACTAGTCCGCTCATTATCCCGATCGCGGCCATTTCTATCGGTTTGAGATGCAAAAAGATGCCCAAGCCAATAGCCATAAATCCGAGCGCAGTGTGGATGCGAAAGTTGCGTTGAGTGACAAAGGCATAGCAAAGCCCAGCCCAGGCATATTTGAAACTAAGGAGTAAGTTGGTGGCAGTCTTCCATGCTAACTCCCGGTGGGACTGAACCGCTGGCTCTGATAGCTCCAATGTCAACATTGAGAGATCTTGAGATATGTCAAGGGTTTTTTCAGGAATGATGGAAATTGAGGATGCATCCAGCTTCATAACCATAAAAGGAAACCTCCAATCCGGGAGACGAGCATTTAAATGAACTTAATAGTACAACCTACCGCTGAAACTTCTATGCTGGTTAGATATTAAGACCAAACATCATCAGCAAAGTTTCCTGCTGATTTAGCATTTGTGTCAAGCTGGCTTCATCAGGATGATCCCAGCCGAGAAGATGTAGCAAACCGTGGGCAGCTAACCAGGCTAGTTCTGTTTGTAATGAATGCCCTTGTTGTTGTGCCTGTCGGTAGGCGGTATCGACGGAAATTACAATGTCGCCTAAGTACAGAGGCAAGGATGCCAGAAATTCTATCGGCGGTTGAGGACAGTCTACTTCCAGAGCAGCAAAAGCTAAAACATCTGTAGGCTGATTTTGGTGACGATACTGGGCGTTGAGGGCTTGAATTTCAGCATCGTTGGTGAGGCGGAGGCTGAGTTCATAGGCGTCAGCTGGTGGGAGATCTGGAGACAGGGTTTCTAGCCACTGTTCAAACCAGATCTCCCAAGTTTCAGCCGGAATTAGACCGTTTAATTCTTCAGCATCTGCCGTTGCTGACTGAAAGGCGGTGTAGAAACAATCCTGCACGCTAACTTCGACTTGCACGCTCTGTCGTCTCCCTGGTGGTGTGGCTGTGCGGTTAACGAGTTAGATACGAAAGACCGATGAGGACTGACAAAAGACCGATGGTAGTGAGCGCAAAGTGCTTTAGGGAAGTCCCCCGCTTACGCACCATGTTCCGCATTGCCAATTTGACGTAAGTCGGTTGTGGCTCGTTTAATGCCGAGGCTGGTGGCGTCATGGTTTCAGAAGATGTAGGCTCTGACGCTTGCGGCGGTGAAGATGGATTGCTCATAAGGATAAATGGCTAGGAGCCATAGTTATAAAAAACTATTTATCCAATGTAACAGTTTGTATCAGGATTAAACCCCCAAAATGGCACTAAGTCAGGTAAGCGTATCGCTTATATCCCTTCTGGGTGCTTTCTGATTGTTTCGACCGCAGGGTATGTAGATAGGGGTTGGGTTGCCAAAAAGCAACCCTTCAGTAGAGACGCCCTGGCAGGGCGTCTCTACTATCCGTGCATGGGGGCTCGTGTCTATTGTCACTCTTCCATTATGGTCACTGCTTTAAATGCGCGATCGCAACTTAAACACAAATCCGTCTATATAGCCCAAAAAATGTAGGGACGCTATTGCCTTGCGCCCCTACATGAACTCACTTAACTAAGAAAAGATATCAGGCCTCCAGGGTTTCACCCCAGCTGATTTTCCTGGCGTAGGTAGGCTTCAATGAAGTGGTCGAGTTCGCCGTTCATGACGTCTGTAACAGCTGTAGTTTCTACGCCAGTACGTAAGTCTTTCACCATCTGATACGGATGGAAGACGTAGTTGCGGATTTGGTTGCCCCAAGCTGCTTCTACCATGTCGCCTCGGATTTCGGCAATTTCTTGGGCACGTTGCTCTTGGGCGACGATGAGAAGCTTAGCTTTAAGGATGACTAGGGCTTTTTCTTTGTTTTGCAGCTGACTTCGCTCAGCCGTACAGCGCACGGCTATGCCAGTAGGAATGTGAACAATCCTCACTGCGGTTTCCACTTTGTTGACGTTCTGCCCGCCCTTACCGCCAGCACGGGATGTGGTGATTTCTAAATCTTTATCTGGAATGTCAAGGTGCACAGAGTTATCTATCATTGGCATAACTTCCACGCCAGCAAAGCTAGTTTGCCGCTTGCCGTTGGCATTGAAGGGGGAAATTCGCACTAGCCGGTGCGTTCCTTTCTCGGCTTTAAGGTATCCGTAGGCATAACGCCCATCAACTTCTAAGGTGACAGACTTAATCCCAGCTTCGTCCCCTTCGGAAAGTTCGGCAATTTGTACCTTGTATCCTTGCTTTTCTCCCCAACGGGTGTACATCCGTAGCAACATCTCTGTCCAGTCTTGGGCATCGGTGCCACCAGCACCAGCATTAATTGTCAGTACCGCGCCTTTGGCGTCATAGGGACCGGACAACAGTTGTTGCAATTCCCAGCGGTCGAGTTCTTGATTTAACTGGGTAAGGTTAGTTTCGGCTTCAGAGAGCAGCGCCTCATCTGCCTCTAATTCCAGCAGTTCCAGAACGGCTTTGGCGTCTTCAAGGCTGTTTTTCCACTGCTGATACTGCTGGAGGTGGGATTTAAGGTCGTTAAGCTCTTGAAGCGTCTGTTGGGCAGATGTTTGGTTGTCCCAAAATTCCGGTTGAGCCGCCAGCTGCTCTAAGTCTTGAATTTTAGCCGTCAGAGCGGGAACGTCAAAGGTAGTCCTGGGTTTTACCCAGGCGATCGCACAACGTTTCGACTTCGCGTTTAATGTCTAGTAGTTCTATCATTTGCAGCCGCTCTTGAATTTATTTATGGGCAGGGTTGCATTGTCGATTTTAACGATAGTTGGTCACCCCCGATATAAATAGGGGCACAGCAGTGCCGCGCCCCTACTTGTTTAGTCGCGGCTATTAAGGGCAAGCAGCAACCGCAGAATGAAGATAAACAGGTTGATATACGTCAGGTACATCGACAAGGCGGCAGGCAGGTACTGATCGTTGCGGTAGGTGCGTGGCAGGATGTAGAAATCTACCACAGCGGCAGCGGCAAATAGAAACACTCCTAGACCTGAGATGGCAATTTCTAGCCAGGTGGGGGTGTAGATGCCAAATACGGAACAGAGCAGTTGACCAACTAAAACGACGATCAAGGCAATCACGCCTAACGATACCGTTTTAGTTAAGGCCATGCCGTCTTGCTCCGAAAGATTGGAGCCAATCTGCCGCGCGCCAATGAAGGTAATGCCACAGCCCAAGGCGGCGAACGCAATTCCTTGAAAGCCAACGCCCTCTGTTCCTAGAGCGACGTACACCAACCCGCTGAGGGTATAGCCGGACAGGAGGCTGTAAGTAGCTAGGAGGGGCAGGGCAACGCTGTTGTTTCCTTTCTCGGCGACGCCACGGGCGACGAAGAAAAGAGCAAACTCTGCAATCAGGGCAACCCAGAAGGTGGGCATGAATATTTCTGGACGGGCACCGATAACCCCAAGCCCCCCATAGGTACCCAGTGCCGTTAATACAAGACCGCCACCTACATAGGGTAGAGCATTAGCTATGACGTTAGGGCCAATTAGCGCGTGGCTTTTCGCCTCACGCATCGCTTCACGGAAGTTGCTGGTGTTGCTCATTTGACTTGCTTTGAAGTATTAAAGGAAGTTTACAAAAAAACTTGCTTAGAACTTAGGCTGCGGTAGAAATACTTCCCATGTCTCCATAGGGGTTAAGAGGTTTGGGTAATAGGTAGTTCTTCCTTACCTGTACCCTCTCTCCCAAGCCTTGTCTACTGTGCAAATCCCTAAGTCCTGTTGCTAATTATTTCTATTGTGACTGAGACTTTGAGCAATCCGCCATAGGCAAGACTGGCCAACTCTCTAAGTTTCTCTAAGCCAAGCCTGGGGATAAAAAGGGGAATTTGCGTGTTTATGCGTAGATTGAAAGCTTTGACCAATGGTTAATTCAGTGAAACGACGATGGTGCATTTCTCTAGGAATAAAGACAATAAATTTAGGCTTAAAGAAAAGAAAAACGATTTAGCTTTTCCCAATTTCTTAAACGGAATCAGTTTAGACCCGCAGAGGCAGTTTGATGATGGCGACTCAATCCCCTTGCCGCTCCCACTCAATGGAACTTTTGATTGCTTACTACCAAAATCCTTCAGTTCAACTTCGCAATCAACTGGTATTGTTAAATGCTGGGTTGGTTCGCCAGATTGCTCATCGAGTTAGCTATCAGTGTGCGGAACCCTACGAAGATTTGGAACAAATCGGCTATTTTGGTCTAATTCGGGCGATTGAACGGTTTAACCCCCAGCAAGGCTGTGCCTTTAGTTCTTTTGCTGTCCCTTATATTCGCGGTGAGATACTTCATTTTTTGCGCGATAAGGGCAGTACAGTGAAGATCCCCCGCCGATGGCAAGAACTGCAAAAGGAAGGGCAAAAAGTTGGTGAGGAACTCACCGCTACCTTGGGAAGAGCGCCCAAAGATGCGGAAATGGCCCAAGCGCTGCGAGTATCTGTTCAAGAGTGGCGCGAAAGCAAGGCTGCGGCTCAGAATCGTCTGCCCTTGAGCTTGGATGCTACGGTTGGTCAGATGGTTGATTACCCAATTACTTTGGGGGATACACTGCCCGATCCTCACTATCAAGGTTTGCAGCATTTGGAAGAAGAGCGGCAAGATTTGGAAGAAGCTTTGAGCCAGCTTGAAGAGAAGACGCAGGCAGCGATTGAGTTGGTGTTTATCAACGAGTTACCCCGCAAGGAAGTTGCTAAACGGATTGGCATGAGTCCGATGACAGTAACGCGACGTCTTCAAAGGGGAGTTGACCAGCTGGTGTCGTTGTTGCAGCCTCAGGGGACAGAGCGTCTGGCTAGCTGAAGTTAAGATAGGGGCTTCGTGATCGCACTCTTTGACACCCCCCGCTCTCGCATAGGCGGGGATTGTTAGTTCATCCAGTCAACTTGCCCTCTGATGTCACCACCGCCGAGTATAGTTTGGTCTATTCCCAAGCTTTTATAAGGTGCATACCTGAAAACCCCTTAAGATCGTCCCCCGCTGCCTTTGCAAGAGGAATTTTACGTTAGTTGTTATTTCCTACAAACTACTGTATACAGTTCCGCCGGGACGTCTCTACTAACGGTCATCTCCCGTCTAATAGTTTCTTCTTCTAGTTGGCGAAACTCGTAATCAGTTAGCCTAATATCTAATTTTATAGTTTTCAATACTCTGTGCGGGCAGGCGTCTGTATATTGAAGATAATACAGACATATAACAGCCTGAAGTCGGGATCTAAAACGCATCCACACTTACAATTAAGCCTCATTTTATCTAGAAAAATGCGTAAGTCCTGATGTTTTTATTTCTCTCGAAGCTACTACCGCTATTTCTCTACCCATTGGGGCTGGCTTGCCTGCTAATGATTGTGGCTTTGGTGTTGATGTGGAGACGCCCTCGCTGGGCACCCCTGCCGGTAGCTTTGGCACTAATAGCTTTGCTGCTGGGAAGTAATGGCTGGGTGAGTCAAGATCTGGTGCGATCGCTAGAATGGCAAAATATCCCGCCAGCAGAATTGCCCCTATCGGATGCGATTGTAGTTTTGGGAGGTGCCACAAAATCTGCTTTCCCGCCGCGACCTGGGGTTGATTTGAGCGAAGAGGGCGATCGCGTCCTTTATGGTGCCCAATTATATCGCCAGGGCAAGGCTCCTTGGGTAATTGCCAGCGGTGGTCGCATTAACTGGCGCGGCAGTGGACCACCAGAGTCCCAAGATATGGCTGGGATTCTGGAAACAATGGGGGTTCCTAAATCCGCTATCCTCCAAGATCCCAGCTCCTTCAATACCTACGAAAACGCTATTAATGTCCGGGAAATCCTCAAGGCTAATAACCTGCGCCAAGTGTTATTGGTAACATCTGCTATGCATATGCCGCGATCGCTCCGAATTTTCCGGCGTCAGGGAATTAATGCGATCGCCGCACCTACAGACTTTTTAGTTACACAACAGGACCTTCAGGAACTCAACAGCAGCACCCAAGCCATCTTGCTAAATCTTATGCCCGACACCGCTCGGTTGGACAAAACGACGCGAGCCTTAAAAGAATACATTGGAACAGTAATCTATCGCCTCCGGGGTTGGCTATAAGCACAACGGAATAAAGATATGGCGTATCTCCTAGCTATCGTAGTCTTATAGCTTCCCATCAAAACTTATGACAAAAAACAAAAAGGGTCTCGCCCCCCCTATTTTTAGTTGGGGAAGAGAAAACAATTAACTCAGTATTGCCATCCCCCGACTTTGGTGTCGTGGGTACAAACAAAAATCATCTCATCCAAAATCGAATGACACCCAACGAATTCCAACAAATTATCCCAGCCCCTCCACCGGCTGCTGAAATATTTGCCACGCATCAGCTAGCCTACGAATTTCGCCGGGAAGCAGAGCACCGACAAGAGTTGAAAAGTTACTGCGAGTGGTATCGAACCACAGCTGAGTTACACCGGCAAGAGTTGCAGAAAATGCAGGGTGACATCAACATATTCGGTTGGTTCAATCGCGCCAGACGATGACCAAATAATTAGTAGTTAGTAGTTAGTAGTTAGTAGTTAGTAGGAAATAACAAATAACAACTAACAACTATCAACTATCAACACTATTTCAATCTCAAGGATTTATCTATGGGGTTTATTCAAAACTTTTGAGTTTTGAATAATTAGTAATTATTTGGTTAACTCCTGCACGACTTCTACCTCTTCCGCACTCAGATGGGCACGAAATTTTTTATCAAATTTAACTTGAAGCGGCAGGTTGGCGCTCACAGGTCTGCCGTGCCATTCGGTAACTATTGCAACCACTTCTCCTTCCTGATTCTGGATATCAAAGGGCTGACCACGGTGTTCAGGATGGTGGTAAACAATCACAGATTTTTTAATGCGGACGCGATCGCCAACTTTCATAAAATATTCCCGCCGAGAAACCCCACCCGCTTGTCAGTGGGGAGGAAGGCGGGGCAGGGTATAACGCCTTCCAGTGGTACAATTGAAATTAATAGCGAAATGTTCCAACGCAGTGCGATGGGTTGTTGCACAAGGCTTCTCGGACAGTAGCTATCAACCCCTTGGGGATGTCCGTAACGCATCCTGAAATCTCGATAATCAAGCATGGGTAACTGTGTTTGTGCATTAGGGATAAAGCCACATCCGCTTGTCGGTGTGGAAGTTTACAGCCCTTTTCTTTCCTCTCCAACACCATTCACCACTGGCGGTGACAAGCTTAACGCTTGCTAAAACAACCTTACTATTCTTGCACAGGAGTGTTCCTTGCTAGTGAGTGTCTTCTGTCTACCTCGGCAGGGAAGAGGACTGGGGCGTTACGGGTGGGAACGGCGGCTGCTCAAGTTTGGGCAAGCGATCGCGGAACCGTTGAAACCCATTAGGGTTGAGTACCGACCAAGCGGTTAGCCCAACAGCACCACCACCGATTAGCAGCGCCAGTAACCCCAGCGCCCTCACCAAGCCTTTGAGCCAAAGTTGATTGGGAGCCGCCGCCGGTTTTGTCTCTTCCGCCGCTACAGGTTCAGCATCCAAAAGCGGCAAAGATGCTGGAGCAAGCTCTGAAGACATACTTGGTGTATGAACAATGTTTGTGTTTGTACTGCCGATTTCCCCAAGATTGAGTAGCACCGGATGTTCAAAGGAAACGCGGCAATAAGTCAGGACAACGGACGTATTATCATGACCATTCTTTTGATTAGCCAATTCGATTAAAGATTCGACAGCTGATTCTACGGACATCTGACCTGTGAGGATTGGCTCAGCGTAATCTCTCCAGGATTGCTCTACCAAGTTATTGTCACTGAGGCCATCAGAACAAAGCAGCAGTAAGCCGTCTTCTTCCAAAATTAATCGCTGTATATTTGGACGCAGGAACTCAGAATCCCGCGTCCCCATTGCCTGGGTGAGGGCACTGGCCTCCGGTAGCTCTAGCGCCTGCCGATAAAGACTCCGCCCCATCCGCACTTCCCGCGTTGCCACATCATCGTCAACCGCTAGCTGCTGGCAATAGTGAGGAGTTATCCAGTAGGCGCGGCTATCTCCAACATTGGCAATGTAGAGTTCATGAGAATTGCCAGTACCATTTGGCGTCTCTACCTGCTGAGGCAGCTGAAGTGCCATCATCAGGGTTGTACCCATACGTCGCCGCGACTCTCGCCCTTGTTGGTCATTTCGGGCGGCAATTAAGTTATTTGCCACGCGAATAATTGCCGCTAGTTGCTCCTCCACAATATCCGGTGTGATGATTTGATGATCTGCTGCGACTTCTGACAGTATTGCCTTTACCTGGAGCTTAAGGGACAGCACCGCCAGCTGGCTGGCAACTTCCCCTCCCTCATGACCGCCAATCCCATCACAAACAATTGACAGGTGGGTTATCAGTGGGTCAATCGGCTCAGTTACATCTGCTGGGAGATCCGACGCTGTGGGATAGCAGCTGTCTTCATTGTGTTGGTGCATAGGGCCGGGATCTGTGGCACCAGCAACCCGCAAGTGCAAGGGCAACTGGGCTGCCTGCTCTATCAACAGCTGGTTCAGAGAGCGGGCGATCGCGCTAACGGAAGCATCCTCTGCTTGCATCTGCTGGTAAATTTCTTGCAGTTGGTTATTCACAGGAGCCTGTGCCTCCCTAAACCAAGATGCCCAAACTGCCCCCAGCGGTTGCAGACTTAGTTTATCTGGTGATTGGAAAAGCGCCGTTCCTGGAACCTCTACGCCTCTTGAGTACATCGCCGCCTCAGGGGATACACCGTTGCCATTGTCTCCCAGCACGTCTGTATAAAGTTGCCTCAGTCGTACTCGCCATCCTTCAACCCGCAGATTCTCCGCCACAAATAAGCTAGAAACTACGCCTTGTTCCGCCAAAGGCTTCCACAGTTGTAGAATTTGCCACAGCCAGTAGACTTGCCGCACCGCCGATGCCTGATGCCACGCCTCCAAAATTGATGGAATTAGCTTGCCAGAGGCATCCACTGGCACGTTTTCCAGCAAGAGAATCTCCGCCAGTGTTGATTTCTCATTCAGCAGAGCATATCCATACACTTCTGGTATATGGAGGCGTTGGGGATACAGGCGCAGGTAAGGGACGATGGCATCGGGCAGCTGCTCAGGCACATGGGGCGTGATATCTGGGCGCGTATCCAGCCAAATTTGCGGTGCAACAACCTGGTATCTGTCTTCCACTAACGTTCCGGGTGGTATCTGCGCCCCAACTGGGCTGGCTGCCCAGAGATAGCGATACTGTAGCGGTGTTTGACAATTTTCGCAAAACTTGTGACCGAGCGGATTGAGCGGGTTAGAACAGGCTGAATTCGGGCAATGAATTAGTGACTCGGAACGGTTCATAAGTTTAACAACTTTTATAGAAAAACATTAAATCAGACTAGGAACTTAAAAATTGCAGCCTGTGGAAGCGAAATCTATCAATTAAGTGTTGTAGTAAACAAAAAGGCAGGATAGTTATCCCCATCCTTCCTGGCTAGAGTGAAGTAGTTGATTCTACTAAATGCATTAACTGGGAGGTCAATATGTCACTGAATCCCACGGGGATATGGTTTCTGGCAGGGGTCGGACAAGCTTTACCTATGGCATTCTCTCTCAGCCCAACTGTGTTCTGGTTAGTGGCAGGGTGTGTGCTTTGCTTGATAGAGGTTGCTGTGCCAACAGCTTTTACCGCCTTCCTGATGGGAATAAGCGCCTTTTTAGTAGCTGTAGTTGCTCTTCTGTTACCATTGCCGATGGCTTTACAGGTTGCTCTTTGGATGGGTTTTTCCATTGCTTTTGTCTTCCTAAGCCATCGCCTGATGCCAAAGCGTAAGGCGATCTCGATTCAGGATGCAACGGAGGCTCAGACCTTAACAGAGATTTTGCCAGGGCAGACAGGTCGAGTGCTATACGAAGGGAATTCCTGGCGGGCTACTGGTGAAGAGCTAACCCATGCGATCGCGCCCAACCAAAAAGTTTATGTTGTCGGGCGGCGAGGAACTACCCTAATCGTGGTTTCCGATAATTTATTGGATTCGTAGTTTACAGGTTTTAATTAATCCACATTCACTCAAAAACGAGGTTCAAGATGGGAGAATTTTTGGGGTTAATAATATTTTTTGTTTTAGGTGGTTCTGCCCTCTCAGGAGTCAGGATTATCAAGCAGGGTGACGAAGCTTTAGTGGAAACATTGGGTAAATATAACGGGAAGAAACTAACACCGGGTCTTAATTTCCTTGTCCCTGTTTACCAAAGAGTGTCTTTTCAAGGGAACATTCGGGAAAAAGTATTAGACATTCCCCCACAACAATGTATTACCCGTGACAACGTTTCTATAACCGTTGATGCTGTAGTCTACTGGCGCATTCTTGATATGGAGAAAGCCTATTACAAGGTAGAAAATCTCCAATCAGCTATGGTGAATTTAGTACTGACGCAGATACGGGCTGAGATGGGGCAACTAGAACTGGATGAAACCTTTACAGCCCGTTCTCAAATCAACGAAATTCTGTTAAGAGAATTAGATGAAGCCACCGATCCTTGGGGGGTGAAGGTGACGCGGGTAGAACTGCGAGATATTATTCCCGCCAAAGCGGTGCTGGAAGCGATGGAATTGCAGATGTCAGCAGAACGTAGGAAGCGGGCATCAATTTTAACCTCTGAGGGCGATCGCGAATCAGCAGTTAATAGTGCTAGAGGTAGAGCCGATGCACAAGTTTTGGAAGCCGAAGCCCGTCAAAAAGCTGTAATTCTAGAGGCAGAAGCTCAACAAAAGGCGCTGATTCTTAAAGCCCAAGCCGAACGCCAGCAGCAGGTTCTTAAAGCCCAAGCTATTGCTGAGTCCGCAGAAATTATTGCCCAAAAAATTAACAAAGATCCCAATGCCCACCAAGCCCTGGAAGTTCTGTTTGCCTTGGGTTATCTAGATATGGGAGCCACAATTGGCAAGAGCGACAGCAGCAAGGTGATGTTTATCGATCCCCGTAGTATCCCAGCAACTTTGGAAGGCATCCGCTCTATAGTAGGAGACGGAAATAAGCCTGATTTTTTAGATTTAAGGAAGGAAAGTTAATTTATAGCAATCCTTCAGTAGGGGCACGGCAGTGCCCCTACTTTTAGCAATTAGCTTTTAGCAAACATATAGTTATAGCAGTAGTTCTGGGTGCATGGAGGCTCGTGCCGATTGTCAAGCACCCTTATGGCAACTGCTATAACTGCGGGAATTTACCGCTTCGCAGAGTTATGAGTTTTAAATTAAAAATTAATAATTCAAAACTCAAAACTTAAAACTCATAACTTTTGAACCAACCTTCATTTTTCTGCTCGCAATACCGCCCGCATCCTTCGCCAGACGGTAAAGCTTAAAAGGATAATGATGCTGCTAGTGGAGGCAAGAATCACTAAATTACTCATGCCTTGCATTTTCATAGCCAGCCAGTTGGAAACCAAGGTAATTGTCCAAAGGACGAACGCCGCCCCACGCTGCGAGAAACCCCAAGCCAGTAAGCGATGGTGCAGGTGGTCTTTCCCAGGAGTACTAAGGGGGTTTTTCCCTGCACTCAGCCGTCGTACAAATACCTGAGTGGTATCTAACACTGGCAATAGCAAAAACAGCACCGTGGGCACTAAGGCAAACAGTGTCGTCACTTTGAGGTTGCCTAAAATACTGGTCGCAGCTAGCACGTAACCTAAAAAGTAGGCTCCGGCATCCCCCATGATGATGTGCGAGGGGTGGAAGTTGTGCCGCAAAAAGCCTAGTGCTGCCCCACCTAGTGCCGCCAGCAACAATGTCGCTGCTGCACGGGGTTCAAACTGCGCTGAAACTGCTAAAAGGCTCATGGCGGTGATAAAGCTGACCCCTCCAGCCAAGCCGTCCATACCATCCATCAGGTTGATGGCGTTGGTGATGCCTACCACCCACAGCACTGTGAGCAACATCGAGAGTATGGGGTCGATGGGAGTGCCGAAATTCACTTCGATGTTGGTGCCGCTAGCAATTAGCAAAAGTGCCGCTAGAATCTGAGCCGACAAGCGAAAAAGAGGAGGCAAACCGAACTGGTCGTCAATAAAGCCCACCAGCACCAAAATGGAGCCGCCCAGTAGAATTGTCAGCACCTCAGCCAAGACGCCTTCAATTACGATTGGTCTCAAGGTGGTGGCTAATATGAGCGCGGCTATCACCCCAGCGTATATGGCTAGCCCTCCCGCATTGGGTAAGGGTTCTCTGTTAAGCCGCCGCGCGTTGGGTTGATCCGCCCAACCTACCCGCAAAGCAAAAGAGCGTACTGCGGGAATAAAACGATAAGTAACCACCCAGGCTAACAGAAAGGTGAAAACCACTGCCAGCCAGCCGGAACCGCTGGGGTTGGCAATACCGAGCGACTGAAGGAAGTCGTACAGATCCATCTTCCTATTCAACCATTACTGCTAATGACCAACACCATCCTCAACAGTATAAGGTAGCTGGCTCAAATTAAACGTATAATCTACCACCGAGATTACTGAATTTCCGACTAATGTCATATGTAGTGCTTGTCTCGGGAAAATTTTGCTAAAATGTCGCGACCTAGAGCATTGTTGGGGATTTATTCTAAAGTTCAGGAGATTTCCTACCTGCTTGAATGTCACCAATTAATGCGCGGCGCTCTCATCCTCTGACTTCTAGGCATGGGAAGAAAGCGCAGCGCCAATATAAAAACATTATTTATTTTCTTAAAATCTGAACATCATAAGGTAATGTTTTTGTACTCATGAAACAAGTTCTTACACACTTAATTGAGAACTTCGGACAACTGCCAAACCTTAATCGACTTATCCCCACTTCCACTAATGATGCTTTTCCCGTCCGGGCTAAAAGCTAAAGCATAAATTCCCCCTGCATGACCTGCAAAAGTGCGTATCAACTTCCCTGTCTTCAAATTCCATAGGCTAATTTCACGCCCCAAACCACCAGTGGCAAAAGTTTGCCCGTCAGGACTGATGGCAACAGTATCAACACTGCCAATACCCATAGAGAAGTTGTGAATTAATTTCCTTGTTTTCAGATTCCACACCTTGACGTTTTTCCCATCAGTTTGTTGAAGTGCACCTGACTGATGACTATCATCGTAACCACCATTAACAAGGGTTTGCCCATTGGGACTGATGGCGAGGGACAAAACTCTAGATGCTCGCGGCTCAAACGGGGGAGATGCCGGTGTTTGTGGAATCAATGTTCCCAGCCGTTTTCTGCTAATGAGGTTCCATAACTTGATTGTCCCGTCTTCACTGCCAGTAAACAAAGTTTTGCCATCAGGACCGAGAACCAGGGAAATCGCTTCAGCTTTCAGAGTGCGGCGCAGCTGACTATTCTGCAAGTTCCACAGCTTAACTGTCTTATCCCTACTGGCACTGGCTAAAGTTTGTCCAGTTGGGGTGATGACAATTGATGTTACCGCTGCTGAATGTCCAGTCAGAGTGTTTTCTAATTTCCCATTCTGCAAGTTCCACAGTTTGATTGTGTTGTCGTCGCTACTACTGGCTAATGTCTTGCCATCGGGGCTAATGGCAAGAGATGTCACCTTTTCTGTATGTCCATTCAGAGTGCGGATGTTTTCTCCAGTTTTTAGGTTCCACACCTCGATTGTCTTGTCATCCCCACCACTAGCTAAAGTCTGTCCGTCTCGGCTAAGGGCTATTGCCCTCACAGGTGCTGTATGCCCAGATAGGGTAAGTTTTACTTGGCTGATTTGGTTGGTGCTGGGTTGAGAGTCAGCCTGGGCAGGATATATATAAATGGCACTGACAATAGTTGATGCTGTCAAGGCGATCGCACTAAGAGCATTCCACAATCTAAGCTTTGGTGTCATTGTGGCTCTTGCCAAAAGATGTTGTGTAGGTTTTGACTCAATTAAATATCCTCCTGTTCCGAATAAATTCCATACTCCCGGAGATTTTTAGAGAATCTTTCCCAGTCGGTAATTTTATGACCATTACCAGGAGAAAGATTTGGCAAGTATTGAAAGTCCCCTGCCAGGTAGAATCGCTCTACTCCATAGGTTTATGGTGTTGCGACTAATATGGAAAATTAGGAATTGCTTTCTTAGTAATTATTTGGCCACAATCCCCATCGGAAATCTCTTTGCGTCTCCTACTCTCCGCATCAGGAGCGTCTCTTATTATTTGGTGGCATCACCCACAGCCTCAACCACAGAGCATCGATCGCACAGGCCAAAAAATTCCAAGGTATGATAATAAATCTTAAACTGGTGAGAATGTTGCAACTCTGTCTCTAGCTGATGAACTGGGCATTCATTAATGGGAATTGACTCCCCGCACTGCAAACATGTCAGGTGGTGCTTGTCTTGCTGCACAGAGCTATAAAGGGATTCGCCGCTGGCTAAAGTCCGCACCTGCACTGCGCCTTCAAGTTTGAGAGCTTCCAAAGACCGATATACCGTTGCTAAACCCATATTTTGGTCGCGGCTACGTAATTCTACATAAATATCCTGTGCGGAGACGCCTCGGTTCAGGGTCTTGAGAAGGTTCAAAATCCGGTCTTGACTGCGCGTGCGTTGGGCTTTCATATTTCTTCTTCAGTGGAGACTTCCGCTATAAGCGCTTGGGAGAAGGGGATAGCAAAACGATGCCAGCGCATAAAATTCTCAGTTGTTAAGATTTTTAATCTTCTACAGGTTGTAGCCCATATCGCTGACTGTTTTCAGGTGAAATCTCGGCATAGGTTAACTAATCGCGCCTCGTCCCGCCTTAGAATTAAGACAGCTGCCACATCTCAAGCATCATTAGAGATCAATTAGGGTATCCGGTGAATCTAATATATCAAGCTCGAATCTATGTTACTCTCCATTCCTCAGTATTAGACCCAGCTGGTACTGCGGTACAGTCTGGGTTGGAGCATCTGGGATATGGCAACGTGGAACAGGTACGAATTGGCAAGTACATTGAATTAACCTTGAGTGCTTCCGATGAGAAAACCGCCCGCAAACAGGTAGACCGTATGTGTGACCAGTTGTTGGCGAATCCGGTAATTGAAAATTATCGGTTTGATTTAATTGAGGTGGCGGCGACCATGGGAGTGTCATGATGAAATTTGGGGTTGTGGTTTTTCCGGGTTCAAATTGCGATCGCGATGTTGCCTATGTCACCCGCGATTTGATGAACCAGCCAACGCGCATGGTTTGGCATGAAGAAACAGATATTTCTGACTTAGATGTGGTGGTGATTCCGGGGGGCTTTAGCTACGGGGATTATCTACGGTGTGGGGCGATCGCGCGTTTTTCTCCTGTGATGCAGCGTGTTGTGGAACACGCCCAACAAGGTAAATTTGTTTTGGGCATCTGCAATGGCTTTCAGGTGTTGACAGAAACAGGACTTTTACCAGGGGCGCTGGTACGGAATCGGGATTTGCACTTTATTTGCGATCGCGTTTCTGTCAAAGTTGAACGCACTAACCTCCCTTGGACGCAAGCTTATCAAACAGGTGAGATCATCACCCTACCCATTGCCCATGGTGAGGGTCAATACTATGCCGATGCTCATACCTTGTCAGCCTTAGAAGATAACGGTCAAGTCCTCTTCCGCTATCAGAGCGATCATATTAATGGTTCTTTAAATAATATTGCCGGCATTTGCAATATTCAGGGAAATGTGCTAGGAATGATGCCCCATCCCGAAAGGGCGTCAGATTCGATGCTGGGTGGCACGGATGGAATAAAACTTTTTGAGGGGTTACTGGTGGCGGCGGTTGGTGAAATCAATGCCATAGCAGTATAGCAATTAGCAATTAGCTTTTAGCAATTAGCTAAGAGCCGTTCCCAGTGAGAGCAGCACTTATGGGCGCATAGGGTTGAGGTCTATTGTCACTCTTCCCCTATGGCGACAGCTATATAACTACAAGTTAATTAATATGAACTGGCTAGCTAATAACAAAAAATGGCTGCTAATTATCGCTGTTGTTCTAGCCATTGTGTGGGCAGGCATCAAATTTTTACCTTTAAACGACTGGTTTAGCCATCTTAGAGACTGGCTGACAACCCTTGGTTTTTGGGCGATGCCTGCGTTTATTCTTATTTATATTATTGCGACTATAGTTGGCTTGCCAGCAGCTATTTTGATGTTGGTAGGAGGCACATTATTTGGCTTGGTTAGGGGTACAATTTCGGTTTCCGTAGCTGACACGCTGGGCGCAGGTGCCTGTTTTTTATTAGGTCGGACTGTAGCACGGAAACCGATAAAAAAATGGATTGCGAAACGCCCTCAATTTGCTGAACTCGATAAAGCGGTGGGAAAAAAAGGGTGGAAAATTGTATTTCTCACTCGCCTATCCCCGCTTGTTCCTTCTAACCTGCTGAATTACGGTTTCAGCCTTACTAAGGTCAATTTCTGGGACTACTTATTTTTTACTTGGTTGGGGATGCTCCCGGTAATCGGTTTGTATGTGTACCTTGGCTCTTTTGGGGGCGGTTTCCTGAAGGGTGGCGGTGGTACTGGCAAACTAGCGTTTCAAGTGATCGGGTTGCTATTTACTATTGGGGTTGTTATTTACACAACCCGGCTAGCTAAGAAGACTGTTTCAGAAGCCGCTGACGAAGAAGGAAAAGCAAGTTAATAACTTGAACCATGCTGGGTGGATGCGCGATCGCCCAGAGGTTAATGCTCAAACAGGTGCTTGCCATCAGCAGCAGGATGTAGGTAGGAGGCATCACTACCCCAACCATGAACCAAGTCAATACGTGAAAAACCATCACTGAAGCGAAGATGTTGCCAATTCCAGCAGTTCGCCACACCTGAACTTGAGGGCGACGGAGGGCTGTGAAGATGATTGTCAGAATCGTAGCCAGCAAGTTGGCTGGAACCAGAAACGCACAGATGGCGACACAGTGGGTGCGTGAAAATTCACAAAGTGTATTGAAATCGAGCATTTAGGTATTTATGTCCAGTTACCCAATTTTAGCGAATTATACCTATAGCCGATCAATATAGGCTGTGGCGACGGGTGGGTTCTACTCGCATATAGCCTCAAGCAAATAAGTGCCTACCCTGTTTCACGGCACACCAATGATAGTAGCAACAATGCGTTCCGCAAGGGGTTTCCCTTTGGGAACATGAAGTGCTGCTTCGAGCTTTTCTATCTCAATCGGGTTCTCGATTAGCTCCTTGCGGATATCCCGAAGCTGCAAAGGTTTAAAGCGTCTGCGCTCCTTCAGACGCTCAAACCATCTAGGACGAATTAGATCGAGCCACCACTCAGCTAAGATATTTAGGTCTACCCCCGGTTTCTCAGGATCTACTTCGGCAAACAAAGAAAGCAAGTAGCTACACTCTGCCTCAAGCTTGCTGTTCCCTTGCTTAAAAGCTTTCTCCTTATATTTCTTAATAACTTGCCTCATCTCCTCAAGCGCACGTTGCTTTTTTTTAGGCAGAAGCAGTTCCTCAGTCTGGCTGAGTCGATCTAGGAATTCTTTAAGAAGTGTGATAGCTCTTTCTATAGGAAGGTCTGCAATGGTAGGAACTAAATTTTCCCGTAGCTTTTGACTAATTTGCTCCAAGTCTGTTAGTGGTTTTGCTTTAGGATTATCAAGATAGACCCAACGGGGTGCGCCCCATTCAGTTCCACAAATAGCAAAGAAAGCCCAAGGATGCTTTGCCTCAACAACACTTACAGAGGAAACTACTCGTGCTTTACTAGCGCGTAGCTGGTTGTATATTTCGCGTGGAACCAGGGGTTGGTTGCCCTCTAGTAGCGATCGCACTGGATCGAATACATCCCTGAGTTCCCAGCTTTTAGCCTTCGTTTCCTCTTCCAACTTGGCTAAGTCTGCCTCGGATGTAACAACCTCATCTGATGAGCCTGTGTCTATCTCCGGGGATAAGTTCTCAGGCAGTGGCAAGTTTGACCCCAATAGATCCGAAACTAATACGTGACGAGCTAAAAACTTACTCTCAGAAGACCGAAGGGCGAACTCGTCACTATCCTTTGGCCACAATACTTCAATAGTAGAATGAGGGCTATCCATGCGATCAACCCGACCTATCCTTTGTTCTGCCAAGCGCATTACACTCGGCATAGTTAGTTGGACAACCGCTGAGGCTTGCTGGAGGTTAACGCCCTCGGACATAGCATCTGAACACAGGGCAATTATTCCCGATTCTTCTGAGCCAAGTTTAAATTTTTTATTGATATGTTCGCGCTCTGTTTTATTGGCTCCAGTGGCGATAATCACATCGCCACGTCCATATTCATCAAGGCGGCGCTTAATATCATGAAGGGTAATCGGGCGATCATCAAAAGCTATAAGTAGTTGATGACGCTTCAGCAGCTTGATAAGTAACTTGGCTTTGGTTTCCTCTCGCGCATCAGATATCTTTTCAGCCAAATTGGCAATGTGTTTATAAATGGCGATCTCTTCCTCACAAGCTCTTTTATGTGATGCCGCATTACTCAACCAATCTGGTAGTTCAACTTGCAGCTTATTTTTTGGTGGCTTGCCAGCTATGTCCTGCAACGTTTGTATTACATTCCCTGTTTCTTTCGCTTTAACATTACCTATTATTTGAAATAATTTCTTGGCATAATCAGTTCCATAGATGTGTTCAAGCAGCGCTGCCCGTGAAGAGCGTAAGCAAGCCATAATATGGTAAGCAGCCAGTAGTTTGGCACTCTTCGATCGCAATTCAAGATATTTCTGATCAGTCCACCCCTCTTTGCGAAGAAATTCAGGGATTTCTAGGGTTTTCTTCAGATTTATTAAACCAAGCAAGCCTTGAGTCGCCTCCCGAATCTCTTGGGCTATGATGCGATCGCACTCAGTTTCGCCACAAAGGTAAATATCTGATTTATGTTCCGGGTAGCGGCAAAGCTTACCGAACCGATCTTTGTAGCGTTCTGGATCTTCATCAATCATGCGATTGAGCATAGTCTTGGTGCGTCGCACTGTAAATTGCTGGATTGCCCCTCGTAGCTTCTTCCGAACCTCTGGAGACATCTGTTCGTTCAAGTTTTTATGTTTGTTCCATATCGGCTTAAGAACTTCTAATAATTCATCATCAAAATTGTCAGCCCCCAGCAGTTCAATGATTGCCAGCAAATCCTGCGAACCTCGGTTGATGGGCGTAGCTGTAAACAGTAATACATAGTCAGCAATATTGCGGAAGAGTGCTTGGGTTCTTTGAGCGTTTCTATTTAGAAAGTTGTGCGCTTCATCAACGGCAAAGACTTGTGCGCGACGAATAGCACGAATCTTATAGTTAGAGCTGGTAGTATCATCATCTTGGCTGGAACCTGAGTTACTCAGTAGACCGTGAGAAACTGTTGTAACACTCCAATCGCCATTAGTGAACTCCTCCTGCCAAGCATCTTCGACAGCGGGAGGACAAATCAGCACAGGCATACCCTGTCGCGTCCGCCCAGTCTTCCAAATTTGATTGATTACGCATTTAATCAGGTGAGAACCCATATGAGTTTTACCTGAACCCGTTGCATCCGCGATAAGTACGCTACCAACGTTCTCAATCACCCAAATTGCTTGAGCAATTCCCTTTTCCTGAGATGGCCATAGTAAAAGTTCATCGCCAAGATAGCTGGCTGTTTTGTATTTATTTGCCCACTCACCTTCTAGCAATTCTGCACAGGCTCTTGCTAAGGCTTCCTGCCAAGTGACTTTATTTAGAAGCTGTTCAAGTAGCTTAATCAGTTCGTCGTTGTAGTCCTTCCCTAGATCCCAAATACTCTCTGCCAGCTGGCAAGCTTCATCAAATCGTTTGCTGTCCTTTTTTTTAGTAAACCTTACATTACCTTCTACTTGATGAACCAGACCAGAGTTACTGTAATTGCTAGAACCAATAGTAATGGCATTGTCTCCGTTATAAATTTTGGCGTGTATGGGCTTTTTATTGGCAATTTTTACATGAACTTTTTCATTGCTGAGTAACTCTCTAGCAGCAAGCACATTGGCACATTTAAGGATAGAGATACCTCGCTCCAGCCAGTAGTCTATTATTTCCTGAGAAAACTTGTTAGAGTAGCGCCACTCCTGCCTCTGGCTTGCATAGGGTTCATGTCCCAGCAAGATGCGGATTGTCTCAAAAGCTTTTGAATCGGTCTTTAACGAGCTGTTGCGGGAGGCAAGAAAGTCGATCAGCCTGTCCAGTGAAGCGTAGCCAGTAATAATAAGTGGGTTATTGGATTCATCCAAATCCCTCTGGACAACTACTCCCACGTAAGACTTAGCGTAGTTATAAGGAAATCGCTCTCTATCGGGCCAGTCAGTATCGTTTTCGTAGAAAATACTCATGCCCCCGTTTCCCTGAATGGAAAATTAGTGTGCTACTACTCCCAGGAGAAAATAACTGCTTGCACTGTTTGGGTAATAAAACTGGGAACGTAAGCAGTTTAATTAAATGTATACTATGCCAGTATGCGCGATACGGGTCACGCCCACGCGAATGTTATACTCCGCCTGAGCATTACTGACCTGCTCTTGGGCTTGCTTAATTTGAGCTTGGAAATTCTTGAACATTAATCGTGGCGCATTGCTCCTACGATCAGGAAAGCATAGCGATCGCAGCAACACCATCTGACCGTCATTAAACCTTCACACTCAACTACTAGGCTTGTGTATAAGAGACTATTGTCTCTCCTCAACCTAATCCATATAAGCAATTAATGCTCTTTCCATTCACTACGGAGAGAGCATTTTATTATTGACAAAAAAACCGGAATGCCTAATTTTCGTCTGCTTTTTTAATACGGAATCCGCTTCTATAACCTCCTTTATTGCACATCACATTAAAAAAGCTCTTAGATTGCCCCTTCTTCAGAGCCGATCAATCTCGCATAGGCTCCATCCACTCGCCACAACTCCTCATGAGTGCCTCTTTGTACCACCTTTCCCCGTTCCATGACGATGATTTCATCGCAATCTCGGATGGTACTCAATCTGTGAGCCACAATAATGCAAGAACATCCCCGACGCCGCAGGTTTTGGTCAATGATTTTTTCCGTCTCCGCATCAAGAGCGCTAGTTGCCTCATCCATCACCAGAATCGCAGGGTTATTCACCAAAGCACGGGCAATTTCTAGACGCTGCCGCTGACCCCCGCTTAAATTTGCAGCCCCTTCCATGAGTTCACCCTCGTATCCCCCAGGTAGCGCCAGAATAACATCGTGGATAGCAGCATCAATGCTGGCTCGCACTAGCTGAGAATCCGGCACTGTGGCATCCCATAAGGTCAAATTGTCCCGAACTGTCCCGGCAAACAGAAATATTTCCTGCTCCACCATTGCCAAAGAATTGGTTAGCACCGCCCGTGGAATCTCGGCTCTAGGTTTGCCATCAAAGAGAATTTCCCCTTCCCAAGGTTCGTAAAGACCGCACACCAGTTTAGCAACGGTAGACTTACCAGAACCGCTCCCACCCACGAGAGCAACCCGCTGTCCTGGCTTGAGCGCAAGGCTAAAGTTTTCGATTAGCGGAGCATCCACCCGGCTGTAGCCAAATGTGATATTCCGTAACTCGACTGCGCCTTGAAGGCGAAAAGAGTTTTGAGTTTTGAGTTTTGAGTTTTGAGTTAGGAAATTTTCCCTATGCTCCCCTGCTCCCCTGCTCCCCTGCTCCCCCTGCTCCCCTTGTCTCCTCGTCTCCCTTGTCTCCCCGCTTCCCCCATCTAACTGCGGGTCTGTGGGATTACGTAAAACGTCATCTAGGCGATTGATATCCCCCTCTAGTTCCTGTAGGGTACTGCCGAAATTAACCAAAGTATTGACAGGTTGTTGGAAACTTTGCATCAAGCTTTGAAAGGCTATCAACATCCCAATGCTGAGGTAGCCATCCATCACTCGCAGACCACCAACAACCAATATAAACATAGAGGTTAAATAGGTCAGCAACGGCGGTAAAACCCCTAAAGTTTGATCGGCCACGCCCAGTTCTTGCTGAGCATTAGTGGCTTTAGCATGGTATCCAGCCCAGCGGGAGAAGAAATCTGACTCCAGCGCTGATGCTTTCAGAGTTTCCATACTCTGAAGGGCAGCAATGCCTACTCCGGCAACTTTTCCCTGATCTTGCACCAATCTCATATTGGCATCCACACGCTGACGAGATACCCACTGCAAGGCAAAGATATTCACCACAGCAAAGAATATTCCAATTGTTGCTAGTACTGCGTCATAGGTGAACATAACCAGTGCATAAAAGATCACCATCACCGTATCAATGACTGTGGTTGCCAACTGTCCCGAAAGCACATCTGCAACTCTGTTATTAATACTGACGCGATTACTGATTTCACCAGCAAACCTTTGAGCATAAAAACCAACTGGCAGGCGTAAGATATGCCAAAGAAAACGACTAGACATTCCCACAGCTAGCTTAATTTTTAATTGTCTCAGGTACCGGAATTGCAGCAGTGTTAGCAGCCCCCGCATTACGGTTGTGAAAGCCATACCCAAAATCAGTGGGCGTAGCCAGTCAGTCCTACCCGCTACCAGGACGTTGTCTACAAATACCTGGCTGAACACTGGTACTGCCAACCCAGGAATCACTAGCAGGAATCCCGCTAAAACACAATAAAGGATGGCTCCGACAGAACCCTGTAACCGCTCTAGCAGTGCCTGAATAATATTGGGTTTGTGGCCTCCTTTTTTGAAGTCTGGACCTGGCTCTATTATCAGTACAACGCCAGTGTAAGCTTCATCGAATTCCAGCTGGGACACGCTTCGAGGTCCGGCAGCGGGGTCATTCAGATAAACCCGGTTTTGGCTGAATCCCTCTACCACGAGGAAATGATTGAAATTCCAAAACACGATGTAGGGAGGGCGCAGTTCTTGCAGTTGATCTAGCTGCTTTTTAAAGCCTTTTCCCAGCATCCCGTAACGTCTGGCGGCTTTTAGGATATTGGAGGCTTTGCTACCGTCGCGGGAGATGCCACAACTGCCACGGAGTTCTGCTAAGGGCACAATCCGGCCGTAGTAACCCAGAACAATGCCAAGAGCAGCAGCGCCACATTCTACCGCTTCCATTTGCAGGAGGGTGGGGGTTCTGGCTCTTAAGTTTTGAGTTTTGAGTTTTGAGTTTTGAGTTTTGAGTTTTGAGTTTTGAATTGAAGATATTAGCTTATTAATCATTTGTATAAAATAGTTACTATTGTTGTTAATTTTAGAAGTTTATCCTATAATTTAATAAAACTTTAACTCAACGTTAAATACTCTTAATTAAGACCACTCCACTCTCTCAATATCGGCAATACAAAGGTGATAGGTGCTAACTCTTCGATTGTGACACGAGCGGTTGTGGTAGTTCCGGGAGATATTTTCAGTTTTGGGCCTTTGGAAGAAGACCATTTGTAGCCGCTGAAGGTGGAAGGATTTAGCTCAAGTTGCGCGATCGCTTCTATCTTAGGACCGCCTTGAGATATAAGATTTTCTACCAGTTCTTGATTGCCCAGCATGGAGGTGGCTCTCTCCTTAGTAACTGGGAGTGTTGAAACAGAAGTGATTTTGCCCACCATTGCGCCAAATCTTTCTCGCTGCACTGTGTCAGGGGTAATTTGAATTTGCATTCCTGGTTGAATCTGCTTGCCATCTTTCAGTGCAAAATAGGTGATGCCCACTATCTGACTAGCCTGCTCTTTTGCCTCAATGTTTTGCTCAATGGCACGCTCATCCCCTACATTTAAAGATTGTAACTGCCCTACCCGACGCGGCTCGATCAGCACCCCTTGACCAGTTACAGTAACTGGGATACGTCCAAAAATACTCCAGATCAAAGCCAGAAACACAAAGCCGCCCAAAGTAGCCAAAGCTAGCCAATCTTTAGGACTAACTACTTGCATCAGCTGATCTAGCCGTTCCGGGGAAGATAACCGCTCTAGTGATTCTTTACGAAACAAACTGCGCTTTTGGTCAAACATCAACTATCCTTTAGCTAATTGCTCATCAGCCTGTAAAGTAACATCAAAACTTTCTTAATTCAAAACTTAAAACTCAAAACTCAAAACTCAAAACTTAAAACTTCCTAAGACGTTTGATCATCCAGTCGAATCTGGCTCCTGCTATAGCCATATGCTCTAATACATCCAGGTCTAGTTCATCTTCGTATTCGATATCTGCCGCGAGTAGCTGGTTTTGCTCGTAAGCACGTCTACTAAAACCACGCCGAACCATTCTATCCCGCAGTCTATCTACCAAAAGTACAGCGATCGCCCGATAAAAACGAGCCGCAAACCCCCTATCTTGCTGCAATTTTGCCGCTAGTTCCTGCTGCGGCAGCGCTAGCAAGAGAGAATTTTCCCCAGACTTAACAGTAGCGGATGCCTGTCCACCTTCTACGAAGGACATTTCTCCTACAATCTCGCCGCTGGCTAATTTAGCGATCTCCTGCTGTAATTTTTCGCCATTTACCATCGTGGAAACGGAAACAGTTAAACTTCCCTCTATAAGAATATATAGAGCTTCAACAAGCCTTTCTTCATGAATCAGCACTGTGCCGGGAGAAATTTTCTCCCTTCTACCTTTAGCGATCATCCAATCGATGTCACTATCATTCAACACTGCAAACACAAACAAAACCTTTCTCAGAGCGTGTCCCGGTACTATTTGGCTACGTGCTAGCAAATCTGAAAGACCTCGTAGTCTCTGAGAAAGCTTAACCGAAAGCATTTGATAAAAACGACCAGCAAAGTCTTCATCCTGCTCTAGTTTTGCTACCAGTTGCCGCTTAGAAAGCGACAATACTTTTGAGTTTAAGAGTGTTTTAACAGTAGCAGAAGGTGGGCGCTCGTCCACTAAGGACATTTCCCCGATCATCTCACCATTTGATAATCTAGCTATTTCTTTATCGGCTTCTGTACTGCCTTGTTGAGAGACAGACACGACTAAGGTTCCATTCAGCAGGAGATATAGTGAGTCAATGGGTTGACCTTCTTGAATGAGTACCTTGTTTGGGGGAATTTCCTCCTGCTTACCCGTTGAGGTTATCCAATTGATGTCACTATTGCTCAATTGACCAAAATTAGATAAGACTTCGCTCATAATTATTTTTGTCCTGTTTTTTTGTACCGTGTTGAGTATAAGTTGACAAAAATTGTAATTTTAAGCTGCTTGCATCTCTCAAGGCTAATACCACAGGGCAAACACATCTCAATTTGCCAGATAAGCAACTCAACTTAATTAAGCTTAAGATCCATGTAGGTTGGGTTGAGGTAAAGAAACTTCAACGCTAGGAAGGTGTTGATGGGTTGTTTCCTGCGGAAACTTTGAACGCTCGCGCTCTACCCATCCTAAAAATAATTAAGTGCCTATATTTAATATACATAATGGCTTTCAGACCAACTTATTCTATATCTAGAAATTTCCTTGTCAATAAGCGGCAGTTTAACGAGAAGGTTCGCAATAAAGCAGGAATATTGGCTTTTTCTTGGCAAGATGCGTTTGTTCGGGTTGAAGCATTGATCTTCAACCAATAATAAAGCAACCTTAGATAAGCTTTAACGTCCAAAGACCTACGTGGCTGATAGACTCTTTTTATGTAATTTATTAATCTATAGTTTTTAAACTATCGTCGTTTGGCTCAAACCGTTCACTACTAAAGTCTCAAGAGCTTCAAGAACTTCGTCTACTTGTATCTTCTCCATCTCTCCTTCCGTGCAGATGTGAGCGTGGCGGCTGAAGCGAAATCCCCATTCAACGCAAGAGGTTGGTCCAAAGAGTCCTACCCCTGGTACTCTAAATAAGTCAGCGGCGTGGAGCATACAGGAATCAACCCCAAGAAACAGATCGGCCTCGCCAACCAAGGCTAAAGAAGTTGCTAGAGCTAATCTCTTATTGTACAGAAAAATACGCTTTCCATATTGCTCGGCGTTAAGCCGCAGGTTGTGACTACCAACTACAAAGACAACAAACTCAGGATGGCGCTCTAGAAAAAGGTCAACCAAAACCCTAAAATTATCAGCAGGCCACATTTTTTGTGGTTTTGTATCGGCATGAACCACCATTACTTTCATCGGTTCGGAAATTAAGTTGCGAATTTCCCTAGCTCGCTGCTGATTAGCGGTTCTAAAAACTGGGGGGTAAGCAAAGTCTTCTAAGCGCAGATTAGCTGATAATTGTAACGGGACATCGAAGATTAAATCTGCCATGTGCTTATTAAAATCTGGTGGGATGTTAATATCGAAACCAGGGCAAAATCCAATAGAATAGTTGGGAGAAAGCAGTTTTAGTATATGTTCCGGATTAGGTGGATACCATGTGCTTAACCAAAGCAAGAGGTCACACCTTTCTAATTGATTTGCCACTGCCTCGATATCAAATTCCCATTTTTTACCATTCCAGTAAAATTCTGGTATGCAGGTAATGTCATGGCAAAATTCTGGAAAAAAAGTTTGTTTAAAGCTGGGTGTGCAGATTAAGGTTAATCGCTTGGGAAAAAGTTTTACCAGTGCCCGAAATGCTGGTAACGCCAGAATATGATCGCCAATAGCATTAGCAAATAGCGCCACCGGATTTTTAGCCTCAAGCATGGGTTTAATCCAGGGCACTTCCAAAATAGCCAATACAAGTCAAAGTAATATCTGGGTATTTTTTGCCCAGAGAGGAGGCATCGTGAATGAGATTGTCGGTTGGTGCAATATATGCTTCTTTAGGCCCTATTCTCAGTTTAACCACTGGGTATGAAGGAAATTGTTTCATAAACTCATCGCCTATATTCGTTCCCCGGTAATGCTTATAAATATCATCGGGATCTGACAAGCCTAAAGCATTGAACATTTCCATCAAAGTTAGGTTGATGAACAAAAAGAACCGCTCTTCACGCCCTAAATTGATACAAATCCGATTCCTTGATTTGTGCCTCCGTCTGAGAGGAAATCGATCCCAACTGTCAAGATGCATACCTGTGTAAGGCATTCCAGGTAAGTTGTTACAATAATCCCTTGTGGCTGTTTTTAATCCTGGCTGCGTTACTCGAACATTTAATATTTTTGGTCTGTCACTAAATAAACAATAACGTGGCAGGTAATTAGCAATTTCTGTGATCGCGCTCTCGTATCCGGGATGTGTTGGAATAGGTTGATAGTCTTGTATTGTTGCCCTAGCTCTTGTCCCAAGTTCCTCAAGTATTACTTCGAGCGGTGCCAATACTTCGTCAGGAAAGCGACATACACCTATATATGAACCCAACTCCCATGTCCTATTATTCGAGATGGGTTGATCAGCACAAAGGAGATTATATTCTCTTAGGTTGGGTTGTCTCCAAGGCTCTTTTGGCACGAAAGCACCTGGACTATATCCGATATCCTCAGGCACTGGTTCTATTTCCTGTGTTGTGCCTGAACTCAACCAAACTATAGGGCTTTGAGTATCTGTGTCGGGAAAACAAAAAACTTTAATTCCTTCTTGTAAACCTAAATTTTTACTTTGAGCTAACATGGTATGCAATCTTTAGAGCATTTTATAAATGTAAGAGTATTTTTGCACTCTTTATTTTGAAACTACGCAATACTACTCAAGCTTGGTATAGATTCCAAGCTATCTTTCGGTTTGATGTTAAATCTATTCGTTATGGGGTTGATAATACCAACCTGTTTAAAACGCCGCTCAATGTATTGTAAAATGCCTTTTTCTACAAGACAGTAGGCATTACCTTTTTCATCAGTATGATTGTAACCCACGCTTTCTTCAGCTACTGGGTAACCACTACAGCTTCCAAAATATGAACAAGAGTGACAGGCAGATGCCATGCGCCTTTCTGCTGCTGCTATGGCTTTTTGATGACCATCTCCTGAAACTAATTGTTCCAGAGGAGTAGTGAATAAATTGCCATGACAAAAATCAACATTGTAAGCATCTGCATAACTGTAAACGTCACCATTGACATTTACCATGTATATAGATTCCCATTCCCGTTTATTGTAATAATTTGGTTTTACTTTAGGAGTATAGTAATGGATAATTTGTTGAATGTAGCCGATAATTGGTTCAATTTTAACGGGATTTTTACTTGATAGCCATAAGTCAAATAAAGTGCAAAGGGCACTCACCACCTCATCAGCATTAATTTTATAGCCTTGATGTTGTTCCTCAAAAGCTCCACTGAATAGTGGCAAAATCCGAAAAGAAATTCTTCTGGTATCGTAGAAATTATAAATATCTTTTATATAAGGCAAATTCAGTTTAGTTAGAACAGTAATACATCCAAAAGAAATTTTTTCAGCTAGCAAACGCTCTATATTAGCTAATACCGTTGGCTGCGAATCTACTCCAGAGCGATTAGTTCGTAAACCTCCGAACAAATCTACAGAAACTCCTATGGCATCAAATCCCTCTTTCAATAAGCGGAGGCGCTCTTCGTTAAGTACAGTTAGGTTTGTTTGAGCCGTATTAGTAACAGAACCAACGAGTGGCTCAAAAATTTGTTGCTGACGGTCAAAGGTTTGCCAGTAATAACTTGGTTGATGCAAGAGAGGTTCGCCACCATGCCAAATAAATTGAATGTCTATAGGTTGCTCCAGTTTACTATAGTAACTAGCAATATTTTTATACATTTGATCCAATTGCTCTAAGGGGATAGCATCCCGATTTCCTAGTTCTGCATATTCATAGCAGTATCGACAGCGAAGATTACAAAATTTAGAACTCTTAATAACAAATTGAACTGATTTCTTCTTTTGAAAAGCCATCTATTCCTCCCTATACCAGCCTTTAGCTGTTAGTAGAAAATAAAGAAGTTCAGGAGTGCTGAATCTAGCCTACAACGCTCTATAGGCTGCCGATAATGACAATCTTTGTGGGAATTTTGAGTTTCCACAAAGATATTTATACCCAATTAATTTGGGTAGTTGTGATTTATGAAGAAAAGGGGTTGATTTATCCTTGTTCTTCTGAACTTTTGCAACTCCTGTAACTCCTAAATTATTATTTAGTCAATCAAGCCTTTGCTATTCTTTTCAAGAACGCATTGCTTGTATAAAATCTGGATTAGTAAACTCAACGAATTGTGGTCGCCGACCTCCTGCTACAGCCTCTAGCTGCTGATCTGACAGCTCCCCTTGATTGTCCAACACTGCGCTTAATTCTTCAGGCGTGAAGCTGTAGCCATTTTCTGATGCTACCTGAATCAATTGTTGAGGAGCGGCAGTAGCAAAGGCGTAATTAAGCTGTCCCTGTAAGTCTTTCTCTTGGGAAAGCGCTTGAAAAAACTGAATCACTGCTTCTTGAGACATTGTTATTTAATTCCTCCTGGCTTTAAGTAAAGATCACAATAGGCTGATTTTATTATTGTTTTTCGCTTATCTAGATTTTTTTTATGAAAATTTTATATTTTTGTAGTCAGCGTATAGTGTTAATTTCTTGACACATACAAGTGGGAGATAGGTAAATTTATGTAAATATTTTTTATATTTCTAGAAAATTTTAACTATTTTGAATGTCGCTCTTAACTCTTATGATGAGCGGCGAGTTTGGCAATGCCCTTAGTTGCGATCGCTTAAGCATTCGATGAGGGTATTGAGACATTGACCAGAATGTTCAACCATCTCCTGCACAAGTTCGCCAAGTGTTTTCTTTGCTTGTATCTGGTGGGCGTGGCTGTAAGCCTCTGGCAGTATTTTCCTTAGGGTCTGAGAAACAAAAGCCCGCACTGACCAAAACTTAGCAGCAATCTCGGTAGGAGTTGCATTGTCCGGTGCTGTTGTCAGCAAATGATTTTCTTCATATAAGTTAGGGAGTGGAAATCCCGCTTCACTAAGCGTAGACAACACACGCTGAACCTTCCCTATTTCACTTTCGGTCATATACGCTAAGATTTGCTGTACAGAAGTGTCTGCAAAAACCGCAGAGGGTTCTTTTCCCTTAGTGTTTAGCTGAGCAATCAGCTGTCTGAGTTCCTCAGCTTCGCGATCGTAGAGGTCAAGCAGCAAGTGTACGTAGCCATTGGCTGGCGGTGGGCAGGGGTCGAAGGCATTAAGAATGGCTATTAGCCAATCAACAAAGCGCCGACCTGCGTGCCCCAGTTCCCGATCGAGTTGCTTGATTTGGTGCCCTAGATAATGGGCGCGGTCAAAGGCTCCACGGGCTGAAACAGCGATATCGATGTCATATAGTGGGCCATAAAGCTTTTCGAGTTTTGCTGCCTGACGTTCTACTACGGTGAAGAAGAGTGCCAAGTGAACGTACACATGGAATGCAGCGAGTGCCCGGTAAAGTGGCCACTCGTTGGAGTTTCTCAGCTGTGGCCTCCTCCAAATAACGCGAATCGTTGGCGTATCGGCAATCGGATAGCCCCGACGCCAGATAGAATGGGTATCTACAATGTCTACTAATTTCTGATGCAATGCTTCATGCAGCAGATGCTCAGCTACTTGCCAAGGGTTCTTGAGTACTGACGGAGACAGGAAGATAGTGCCCAAAATACTAGGGTTTGTAATACCTGAGAATCCTAAAGGCTGTTCCATCACAGCAACCAGGTGGACGTGCTTAAGAGTGCTAAATGCCAGCTTGGGAAGAAGGTCATTGAGCAGTTGAGTCCCCTGCACTAGCATTTTCTGCTCTTGATCGTTGGGCGTGCGTAGCTTCAACCTGGCGCTAGCTAGATGCTGCCGGAAAATTTGTCCGAAGATGTCATCGGCGCGTTCTTCGCACCAGACCCAGGCATGATTGGAGGCTGTACCAATGCGGATAGCCTGTAGCGTCCCTGCCTCTAGGGGTGCCATGCACTTATCCTGGGCAAGGTGAGAGGCTGCGATACTAAACACAGCCTCCAACTCGTCTAATCGAGTATGAGGTACATCTAGCTTGAAGTGACCTAGCGCTGTGTTGATAGCACTACGCACTACCGGATCTCCCATGACTCGATAGCGGCTTTGTGGGCTAGACTGACGTAGGGCAGTCAGCAATATTTTAGTTATGGGCAGGTGCTCAGTGAGCATCTCTAAGCGACAGTCGTAACGAGCCGATGTGCGCTCATCAATGTAGAACCAGTCACCAAAGGGTCGGTTCTCAGCTAGGAAGGCTTCGATCTGCACTAATGTTTGAGTTTCTTTGCTATTTGTCTCCATAGCTAACCTCGAATAATGACACCCTAAGTGACGAGGATACTACCTCAAAATCCCGGTTAATTCATTTAGGGTGACAGCTTCTTAGATGCCTAACAGCTGATTACCAGGGATTGCCGATGAGGGTAAACGCTGCCCAGTAATAGGGATGGGATAAATTAGCGCTCTTAAAGTTTTCCAGTTCCGGTGGTAGGGGGCTGCTATCTCTGGTGCCGATTGCCGGAGTGTTGCTCAAATTTACCTGCCCTTTGAGCATGGCAATTTGAGCCTGCCGCAGAGCTTCTGCTTTAATAGGTGCTGTTTTCAGTTGACTATAGAACTTTGTCATTAGTACTAAAGTGCCCGCGTCACTGACTGACCAGAGACTGGCGATCGCACTCTGGCTGCCCGACTGCACTGCCAATCCCGCAAAACCTAGTTCTGCCTGTGGATTTCCCAAAGCCGTGCGACAGGCACTCAGCACCAGCAACTGCACCGCAGGAAATCGCAAGTCTAGCTCCTGGAAATGATTTGGGCGCAGCCGCGTATCCCAAAATTGGATGTAAGATTCTTCCACCGATCCTGGCAAAAACTCGGCATGGGTTGCCAGATGAACGATCTCAAATGGGTAAGCAGCGCGTTGGGCTTTCAAATTCGCCAAGGTGAACTCTTGATTGAGAAAAAATTGCCCTTTCCAAAGGCGGCTGGCGATCGCAGACAGTTCTATTGGCACAGCGGGTAGGGGAGCTTGGTTCCTAAATTCTGAGGCACCCATTGCCAGAATTCTTGCCCCTTGGAGGTTAGCGGGACGGCGATCGAGCAGGTTAAAGGCTGGAATTATTCCCAGGCTATACTTTTCGACCAGAAATTGTTGCCCGTCGTGGAGTGCTGCTAAGGGGGCACTTCGTAAACCTGTCCCCAAGCAAAAGATTAGCGTATCTATCTGTTGCGCTCGCAAATCTGGCTCTAAGGGAGCAATCATCCACTGGTACAGTTGTTGGGCATCAGCCAGGTATTGAGTAGGTTTACTGAGACGATTTACTACCCTGGTTCTGAATGTCTGTACCACCTGGGACAACGCCTCGCGATTGGCAGCAGTGATGCGCCTATGGACGGGGGTTCCTGGTGTCAGCAGAATTAATTCCAGGTGGTTAGGGGTGGGGATTGCATAGATCAGCGCCGGTTTCTTTCCGGTTTGACGGTGGACTCTACCTAAGATTTGGGCAATTTCATCTGCTTCTACCAACTGGCTAGTAAGCTTGCCTTGATAGTAATCCTCGAACTGTTGTTTCCATCCCAGCTCAACTTGCCGGACTGCTCCCGCTATATCTCCCCGATCTAGGGCTTGCACGAGTTGCTTCAGATTGAGGCGTGAAGCAGGAGGTAGCGCAGGTTCCGCAGCTATGAGGGTTGAGCGTGGAGCGATCGCTTCTACTACATCCCCCTTATACATCGGCGTGAGCAATCCACTCAGCGAAACGATCGCAGCCAGCAAAAAAAATAGGATAAACCTGAGAAATTTCATGGCTTTTCACGCCTTGGCTAGGACACGGGTTGCTTGAAGTCAGAGCGATACGTGCTACGCACACGCCAAGGGCGATACGTTGCTTTGCAACACGCTTCGCGATCGCTTTTTGCCATATTATTCACTCTAGATTATATTGAAGCCCCCGCCCCAATGCAGTAGCCAGGGCGCGCATCGAACCGCTACTCCTAAAGAAACTCTGGAAAAGATTCGACCTTATTTTCAATCTATTGGTCTAACCCGCATTGCCAATATTACAGGGTTAGACTGTATTGGCATTCCGGTAACTATTGCTATACGTCCTAATAGCTATAGTATTGTCACCTCCTCTGGTAAAGGGACTACCCTAGAGGCAGCATTAGTTTCGGCAGCGATGGAGTCTCTGGAACTCTACTGTGCTGAAAATGTCTGCCTAACTGAAATCAGCCTTCCCTATGCTCAATTAAAGGGTGATTATCAGCTCATTCCCCAAGTTGAGTTTTTTGACCGCAGATGAATGCAGATAATTGAGGGAGTTTAGGATTAAAGTGAGACTAATTTTTTGATTCATGCAAGAGGTCTATTGCATTTTGTCCGCACTCGGTTCCAGGTTGTTTCCAGAAGAGAATTGGCAGACAATGATGCCAATTCCTCTAAGGTTAAATAAGTTAAGGTGATTAAAAATAGGGCTTGATTCTCAACCCCGCTTAACTCGCTTCTATGCTGAGAATCAAATAGCTCCAGATTCTCGGCGGCGTCTTTCACTAACGCCTGCAATATCTTAAATGCTCCGTCTGAAAGCGGCGGCTGACCCCGATAGTTTTGCAGTCTCCCACCCTCCCGGTAATCGGGAAATGACTCCAGCCCTAGAAAGCCTAGAAACCACTCAGCTCGATAGTTACCCGCAGCAGCTACAATGCCTTGGGCGTCAGCAATTAACTCATCAATTAAATTATTGTGCATCGAGCCAAATAAGCGGCGAGTAAAATAGTGGGTGCATTCGTGTTCTAGCCGAATCTTTAGCGAGAGGCTGCACCATTCTTCCTCGGAAAGTCCCATACTCTGAGCTGAGACGTTGCTATAAGCGCCGTCGCTTAAAATGATAAATCGGTCTTGATACAGGTGCTTTTGCACAATCAACTGCTTAAACTCAGCTTCCCAATAGCCAACAGCGCCTTGTGCAGTTTCCCATTGTTTCTTGTATTGGCGAATTCTATCCCAGTTATTGAAACCAGCAACCATGCAAGCTCCCATAGAGTTAGGAACAGACTTGGGTTCATTGTGCATGGTTAGCGCTTGCACTAGAGAAACAAAATCCTCTCTGTTACCAGCAATCAGCACGGGGATGGCGCCAGCAAGGCTTTGATGTATGACTAACTGAAGTTTCTCAGGATAGTTCAACCTTAAACTAGTAGCTTCTAGCCTGTCATCCACTGGTGTACCCTTACGAGTAGCAGCGCGATACGCCTCGGTTTGGCTGATACCCTCTTGGATGGGAAACTGTAACTGCACTAGCCGCTGCTGTAGCGCCTGGAAAACGCCCATTTCTCTAGCATCAGCTACGTACTTCTCCCAAGCAGCTACATGAGGTTCGGGGGATAGGGGGAACTGTAGGGGTAGTGTTAGACTGCTGTGATCGAAGACGTTTTGGTTGTAGGTAAGTAGTTCCTTGATTTCATAGGCGCTGGCACCGTAAGTGGCGAGGATACCAGCACGAAATTCCAATTGGTTCACTTGGGCTGCGTCCACCTCAAATAGCCCATTGCTGAGACGTTCTGATATATTACTGGCCTGGGCAACTATCTGTGCTAACTCGGCTTGAGTTACTCTCATAATGGATATTTATATAAAAGTAAAACGACCATTAACCTTAACTCATCCTGCAACTGTCAGGAATGGGAGATTGCGATCGCAGGCGTCTTCTTGGCGTCAAGGTATAACTCAAGCGAAGAAGCCTCCCTTAACTGAACTTAACCTTCTAGATAAAGTTTTGTTTCAAAGTTTATGAGTTACATTTCGAGCGCATCTCCGGCAATAGCAGCTTATGATACCAGCGATATCCCAGTTCTATACGCTGCTCAATTTGCTTCTGCCATGCCGTCAGAACCAATCGCTGGAGATGCATTAATCAGCGTCAATAAACTAATAGAAGAGTCTGCCACTCAAACCAATCTAGCAGTAGCACAATCACAATCTTTTTCCTTGACTCAACTTCCTGAAATATCCAGGATTGCTCAAACAATTGAGCCAGTTGGTCGTGCGCCAAGTTTACAGACAGAACCATCATCCCCACAAGAAAAGCCTTTTCAGCCGCAGAAAGTGCCATTACAACCATTAAAACGAACGGAACAGGAATCTCGGTCATCCCCAAGCATTACTATCCTGACACCGTCTGCTTATGGCAAATCTTGGGGCGATGCCTCTATCGGCTTGGGTTTGCAATCTCAGACTCGATTTTCTGACAAAGCTGACGGAGTGCTGGGGGTTGGTATCGGCTTGGGTAATGCTCAGCAATCAGTAGGTTTAGATGTAGGCCTGACTATAGTTGACTTGGGTAATTTACAAGATGGCACCTTTAGCTTCAAGCTGCACCGAAGGCTCCCCGATGATTTTGCAGTGGCTGTGGGGGTTAAGAATTTGATCAAATTTGGTCAACCTGATAGTGGTACAAGTGCTTATGGTGTCGCCACTAAAATGTTTCGTTTACAAGACAGTATTAATAAGCCTTTTAGCCGCCTTTATCTTTCTGGTGGCATTGGTAGCGGACAGTTTCGATCAGAATCAGATATTAAAAACAATATCGATTCCGTTGGTGTTTTTGGCAGTTTGGCTGTGCGAGTCGCTGAACCTGTTACTGCTATTACAGAATGGACTGGTCAAGATTTGACATTGGGGTTATCTTTTAGACCCTTCCGGAAAATTCCTTTAGTAATTACACCAGCGGTAACAGATGTTACAGGTAATGCAGGCGACGGTAGCAGATTCATTTTAGGAATTGGCTACGGAACTTCTTTTTAATTTAAACACTAAAAAAATCGTATTAAAAACTATGAAACGATTTCGCTTATTTATAACTTTATTTGTATCTGTACTAGTAATTGTTTTAGCTCTAAAATCGGTTCAAGCTCAAAGTGGTAATCAGTCAGATGTGACGGGTCCCGATCCTCAAGAGATTGTCACCCCGGATAGTAATGATGGAGGAGCCGGAGCTGTAGAGAGACCTGAAGTTGATCGCGAAACCTTTGAGGATATTTTTGATGGGGCAAGCGTTGAGCAACAGGTTGAGCTATTTGAAGAACTTCAAGCAGTAGAATTTGGCGGGCAGTTGAACTTAGACTTATTCGGTTCTGTTGCTTCCAGTCAAGATATAGCTAATACCTTACGCGATCTTTCCCGCTTAACCAATAAAAAAGCTGCTCTCATTTACGTTGTTTCCCTAAAAGACAAACTAGAACTGCTTCTGATTGTTCCTAATAATCCCCCCATTCGCCAGGTTATCCCCGCAGCTAACCGTAGAGTTGTACAAAAAGCTGCTCAAGAATTTCGTACTAGCATTACTAATCGCATACTGACCAATTACTTGCCGCCTGCTAAACAACTTTATCAGTGGATAGTTGCCCCTTTTGAACAAGTGCTGCAAGCTAACCAGATAGACACCTTGATATTTTCAATGGATGCTGGTTTACGCACTATCCCAGTAGCGGCTCTCCATAATGGTCAACAGTTTCTCATCGAGCAGTACAGCGTTGCTATAATCCCCAGTTTTAGCCTCACAGATACTCGTTATCTCCCCATTACTAACTCACAGATATTGGCAATGGGGATATCAAAGGGTATAGAAGGGCAGACTCCTTTGCCAGCTGTAGCTGTGGAGATACCAACCTTGGCAAATGAGCTTTGGCCAGGTCAGGCATTTTTAAATCAAGCATCTACAATAGAGAACCTCAAGTCTCTTAGCCGTCAGCACTTTGGAATTATTCATTTAGCAACTCATGCGGAATTTAAGCCGGGAAAAATTAGTAACTCTTACATCCAGTTTTGGAATACGAAATTAAGGTTAGATCAACTGAGAAAGTTGTCGCAGGAATTGCAATGGAATGCTGCCCCCAAAGTAGAGATGCTAGTTTTAAGCGCCTGTAGAACTGCATTGGGTGATGAACAGGCAGAGTTAGGATTTGCTGGTTTAGCTGTTCAGGCTGGTGTGAAAACAGCACTGGGTAGCCTTTGGTATGTCAGCGACCAAGGTTCGCTAGCACTGATGACTAAGTTTTATGAACAGTTAAAGAGTGCCCCCATCAAAACTGAAGCACTGAGGCAAGCTCAGTTAGCAATGTTGAAAGGACAAGTCCGGATAGAAGGTGGGCAACTGCGACTGTCAGAGGTTAATCGGGTGCCGCTCCCTCCAGAGTTGGCTCGTATGGGTGACATTATCCTATCTCATCCTTACTTTTGGTCTGCCTTCACGATAATTGGCAACTGGAATTAGTATTCCAGGGCGCTAATTTTTAGATATGAATCTTCGCGCGATCGCCTAATTTTTTAAATAGCAATACCTGTTAGACCCCCGTAGAGCGATCGCATCCCTCTCCCAGTAGAACTTATCTGTCTCTGTTAAATCTCATCCTTATCTCTAAACAATTTAATACCCCCGAATGAGTAAAGCTCGTTACTAACTAAGCTAATTTCATAGAAAAGCAAGAATTTAAGCATTAAGCGTTCTGTAGCCGTGAGATCTTACTGAGCTACGGAGAGCATTCAACTATTAAACCAAAAGGAGAAAAATTTCATGAGCGACGAGCAAAATCCCATCCTTCCAGAAGATCCATCCCAAGCTGAACCTGGAAGAGGTGCCCCAGGGAACAACCACTACGGGGTTCAAATGTCACAAACAACAGCGGTAAATGCCCCAGATGCCGAGATTCCGTCTAATGTCGATGTAGAACAGAATATCGAACAAATTCAGGCAGCAAAACACCAAGAAGACGATACTAACTTGGACACGACTGGCGGCTATGTCATAGATGAATCGGGGCGTATTGACAACGTGGCGGTTGAGCCACAAATGTACGTAGAAGAAAATTGACACTCCCACCGACAAGTCGGGGGATTCTTGGTTCGCCGAGTCCACTTAGCTTAGACTCCTTGCGGTATCTAAGCTAGAGGTGGTTCTCTCCCCAAGCGTTAACTTTCCGTATGCCCTACGGTAGTTGCATTGCTGCAAAATTTGTTTGAGTTTAAATGCTGCTCGTCCGGTTCCCGTGAATCTTTTACCTACTTTCGGGACTACAAAAACGTAGAAGCCAGAACAACAAAGTAGAACCCGTTAGATTCAATTGTCAAGGTTCAGCGTCACCGTTACGGTACTAGGTTTTTAAAGAGGTTGATTACCTTGCCTCTGTAGAGGATTATACAACAAGGCGAATACCTTTTCAATGCCCGTCATTCATCCCTCCGATAAATCGGGGGTATTCCGACAGTTTAATGATAAATACTTAGTGCCTTTGTGTCTTTGTGTTAAAAAACACTAAGGCACGAAGGCACTAAGTATAATTAAAGTTCGCCTGTTGCCAACATCTGAATTAGACGCGGTGTTCCAGGATCAAAGCCAGCAATATCCCATGACATTGGATCTTTTGGATCAACTAGGGAGATATTGTAAGGAGCTAGCGTTACATAAACCGCTTTCGCATTTGGGTTTACCTTACGGCGATACTCAGCTAATCCTTGGCTAGGATGCTTGCTCCCTGACCAACTTTCGCAATCTGTCCAGAAGCAGAATATGTCTGCCTTGAACTTGTTTTTTATTGCCCAGTCGTAAGCAACTGAAGCATCGGTTCCACCAAAGTTATGATTGCTAGCTTTAGCGATCGCGTCCCCAAAAGAATCTTTGGCTGTAATCTTAAGATCGCGGAAATCTGTGGCAAAGCCGCGAATCAAGTAGTTTTTCTCAGCCTTTGCTGTTGCTAGCGCCATTGTGGTGGCAATCTCACAACAGGTTAGCCCAATTGAGCTAACGCTGTAGTATGACATTGAGCCAGAAACATCAACGGCGTGCAGAAATACTTTACCTGTAGGCGGTAGAACATCGAAGGACAGTTCTAATGCCTGCTCTAAGATATCGACGATGCGAGGAACTGGTTGCCAGGTTTTTTTACTGTGTCCTAACTGTCCGCCAGATTGATAGGTTTTGAGTGCTTTTAATACATCAATCGGGTGGATGCGTCCTTTTCGCAGATGCTCAGGACTATTCAATACTTTTGCAACCCGCTTCAGGTTGTCCTTATTGTCAGCACTCAATACGCCCAGTTGAGTAAGCGAACCAAGATTTCGCAACATAGCACCGATGGGCATATCTTGGAATAGCAGTTGCCATGCTCGCTTGTCCATCTTGCCGACAGGTGCAGCCATTTCGTGAGTTAGTTTACCTTTAGCGATCGCCTCATGTGTTTTTTCAGGATTGCGCTTCAGCCACTCGTACCACCAAATCTGCGCTAGTGCTGGCGAAGGAATTTCGCGGGGTAGTTTTTCCCATCCTTGGATTACCCACTTGAACAATCTGTCGTGTTCTTCGCTTAAAGGCTTAACGTGGAACAATCGCAACGCATCTCGGTGACAGAAGCCTTGACGTTGTTGGTACTTCAGCAGTTGGTAAGCTAAAGCTTTCACATCAGCATTAGAAAGCCAAGATTTACCTGCTTCGCGGACAATTTTACCGAAACCGCGCATTGCCTTGGTGTAGCTCAACCATTCATAGAAATGGCTGCCAGTACGCACTACTTGCGGAAAGATTTCTTGGAAAGTATGCTTTGCTTCGGGAGTTTCACCCATCGACAGTAGCACTAGGGCAAATAAAGGCGCACTATTGTTAATTGCTCGTCCATCGCTGGCATAGAGAATTTCAGCCGCAACTCGATTAGGATTGAGAGCGATCGCCTGGGTTACTACATCCACAAACTCGCCTGTTAACTCCTGCTTTCCGGCATAGTGGGTGTTTTGAGCCGTTCCTATCAACAAGCAACGTCGCAGCATACTCCAAACATCTGCCTTGAACATCCAGCCACCAGAGCGGCCCTGGATCATTTCAGCTTCTCGACCCCGAATTGGTTGGCTCTGAGGAGTATGATTTTTTATGAAAAACTTATAACTCATTACAACCTCCAGCCCGCAAGGGCAATATGTGAAAATTGGCAGGGTGGGAGTTGCACCCACATCTTCCGCTGGGAAAGCGATAACCCTCATTCTTCGGCCCTTTCGGGCAAGGGGTGAACAAGGATGTTTAAGGCGTTCTACTGTTAAACTACCTGCCAGTGTTTGGTGTAGCGGAGCGGGAGTTGCACCCGCATCTCGGCGATTAAGGGGGATTTCGTTAACAAGCGATAACCCTCAATCTGCGTCCCTTTCGGGCAATAATTGCGCTTTGCTGTTAAGCTACCCGCCACATGAGAATTAAAGAGTTTTGAGTTTTGAGTTTTGAGTTTTGAGTTTTGAGTTAATCCCCTTTGTCTTTGATGAATCCAGAATAGGCTGGTCAACTTCCCTCAAGCTAATCAAAGAGAAAACGGCTAGAATGCAGTCACGCTCGATACTTGAAAGCTAGGGGATTAATCTTACCTGAGGGATTCCCCCAGCTTTCAAAGGTTAAATTTAAATCAGCACAACCCTAGCCTTGCATCTATTGAATTTCTTAGGCATACGCCAGATATGGCACGACCGAGTTACGGAACCGAAGTAAAAAAGCGATCGCACCAGTTATTCGCTGTGTTGCTCGATTACGCCAACGATGAGTTGAACTGCGATGAAGCAGTTCTTGATGCTTTGCGCCCTCATATTCAGACTTATTGGCAAACAGAGCAGCGATTAGTTGTCCGTACTAAAGTCCGATTTTTGGAGGCTTTGTCTAAGATTGCGGCTGATTCTCCTTTAAGTGGAGAGCAAATCAAGGAAGCTCTGCGGCGCTTTGAGGATTTTCTCAAAATTCTGGATGATAATCGTCCAAATCGGGGTGGTTCGGAAACTTGGCACTTTACCATCAAGCTATGGCATAAAAGGAGCGATCGCGCTGCTAACTTACAGCGATTTGGCACAGAGTGGGAACAACGTCGCCCTCATAAGTCGAAGCAAGTAACGGAGGAAAAACAGGAACTTGTCGAGACTGGAAATATCGCCTCTGGAGCTGAGGCAGACTTTTGGTGGCAATTATGTAAAGAAAGCCTAGAGGCGCAACATTATCAAAGGTTAACGATTAATCCCCTCACTGTTGCCGATGGGGTGACGTTTGATTTGCACGAACTATATGTACCCTTAGCTTTAGTAGAGCGGAGGCAGCAAGACAGGCGAGATGCAGACATCTCAGCTCACAAAGGTTCGCAGCTTTATGAACCAGAGGAATTGGAAACGGCTGAGGCGATCGCCCTAGAAGAATTTCTCGCCAGTCTTTTATCAACGACAGTACGCCAACGAATTGCGATCGTCGGAGAACCAGGGGCAGGCAAAACTACCCTGCTGCAAAAAATTGCCGCCTCGTTGCTGGAACGCCATGCTTTACCGATCTGGATTTCACTAGCAGACTTGCAAGGAGCAACCCTAGAAAACTATTTGCTGCAAGACTGGCTCAAGCAAGCTACCAGAAAAGTAAACGTTTCCCCAGAAATGCAAGAAGCATTAACAGAACAGTTTCGTCAGGGGCAAGTTTGGTTATTGCTAGATGCAGTTGATGAGATGGCGATTGATGGCAGTATGGCACTAGCGACTATTGCCCGTCAGTTGCGGGGATGGGTTGCTGATGCCCATGTGGTGCTTACCTGTCGCTTAAATGTCTGGGATGGGGGTAAGAATGCCCTGGACTCCTTCACCACTTACCGCAATCTCAGCTTTAGCTATGGAGATGTAGTAACCGCTGTAGATCAAATTGGACAGTTTATCGAGCGCTGGTTTCACAACAATCCAGCCTTGGGGCATCGCTTGCGTCTGGAATTGGACAAGCCAGAACGGAAAACTATTAAAGATGCGGTCAAAAATCCTCTCCGCTTGGCACTGCTTTGCCGCTCTTGGTCGTTCACACAGGGTACACTACCCAGCACTAAAGCTACCCTCTATCAACAGTTTATTGAAACTATTTACGAGTGGAAACAGGATTGCTTTCCGACTACTCCAGCACAACGACAGCAGTTGAATCAGGCGTTAGGACAACTTGCATTGCGTGCTTTGGCACAGTCAGAAACTCGCTTTCGTCTGCCTCATTCATTTATGCAACAGGCATTTAAAGAGGCACTTGATTTAATGCCTTTGGCACTGCAACTAGGCTGGCTCAATCAAGTCGGAGTTTCAGCATCTTTAGGAGAGAAAGTGTATGCATTTTACCACCCAACCTTCCAAGAATATTTTGCAGCAAAGGCAATTTCAGATTGGCAGTTCTTCTTCAATTCCTCTTATAATTTCCCAGTTTTTAACCTTTATTGGCGAGAAGTAATACTACTGTGGTTGGGCAGAACTGATATTTCGACGGCTGACAAAGAAGCTTTCATTAAGGCGTCAATTGAGCTTGAGGATGGGTGTGGCGGTTTCTACTCTACCCAGGCATGCTTTCTAGCAGCAGCCGGGTTAGCAGAGTTTCCCCAATGCAGCATGGGGTCAACTATTTTGAAACAATTGGTTGAATGGCGATTTGATAAAGGTTATCCTGTTCCCCTGTGTGAAGGTGCAAGGGTGGCATTGTTGCAAACCGATCGCACGCTGGCAATTTCCGCCTTAGAGCAATTCGTCCTATCAAATAGAGATTTATTTTCCTGTTGGAATGCTGCCTACTCCTTGGGTAAAACATTCGATCCAGGTAATTCAATTGCTATTGCTGCGCTCACAAAATTAATTAACACGATTCATAATGAAACTTTACGTCTGCAAATCAGTGAGAGTCTGGCCAAAGTAGATCCTGGTAATGCAATTGCTGTTCGCACGCTCATAGAAATATTAAACTCAACCCCAGAAGATACAATTCGCCGCAAAGCCGCTTATAGCTTGGGAAAAATTTCGCCTGGTAATCCCAAGGCAATTTCTACTCTAGAAGATCTGATTAATTTTAGGGATGATAATACATTGCGATCGCAGGCAGCAGAAAACTTATTAATGATTGCCCCCAACAATCAAGTTGCGCTCTCAATTTTAAAAACAACTAAAAAAGGGACAGCACGAACTAGCCGCAAACATCAAACTAAGTTAGCTAGAACCCAGAATTTGGATAAAACCATCTCAACTTTGGAACAACGGTTAGCAATGGCAGAAGATGCTGCTAATAAAAGACGCATTGCTTATCGCCTTGGTATTTTACAACCAGGTCACTTGCAGGCGATCGCTTGTCTGTTAGAACTACTGCTGTCGCCGCAGTCACCTGTACTTTACAAGCGAATTGTCGAGAATTTGAAAGAGGTGCTTTTAGAAGAGCAGTTAGCCGAAGTCGTGCTGCAATTGAAGCAGCGGCATCTGGTGGTAGGACAGAATATGAGAGATAACTCACAAGCACACGAGTGCTACAAACTGCTTTGGGACTGCGCTCAACGGATGAGTTATAGTCGTTACTCCCAAATCTGGAGTAACGACTAGATACCTAAAAAGTTGCATTAAAAGCTAACTCTGGGTAGACGCTAATTGAACAGGGTAGTCGCTACTGTTATTCAAGCGTTCTGATTGTTCCCTATGCGTTTCACACATCACCCAAAAGGAAGCCGCAAAGAAATCCTTCGAGGGGTTCTTGCCGTGTGTATCATCATTGTCGGCATCACCCATTTTATTAGACCAGAGCAGTACGCCCGCATTGTACCGCCGCCATTCCCGCCATTAGCATCAGTCTATATTAGCGGCTTCTTTGAGATCTTAGGGGGCATTGGCTTATTGATTCCATTCGTCAGCGTGGCAGCCGCATGGGGATTGATTTCTCTGTTTATTGCCGTGTTTCCTGCCAACATCTACATGACGTTGCACAACATTGAAATTGAAGGAATTCCTCATAATCAAGCGTTGTACTTGGCAAGGTGGCCCTTCCAGATAGTCTTGATTGCCTGGGCATACTGGTATACCCGAAAATCAGAGGCGCAACCAGAAGCGCCAGAAGTGGCAGCAGAAGTAAGTTCTTTGATTAATCGCTAATTATAAAGGTGGGTGTTGGCAGAAAAACAATTGCAACTAACTTTATAGTTGAAAAGCATTTGTTGAGTTGCTTCTATCATTACTATTTCTGTGCGAGTTTTTTGCTTAGATGACCAAGCTACTGTTCCAAACGTGATTACCTGACATCTCTTAACTTGATGGTGTCTAGCCAGTTCAAGGGTTGTTTCGTCAGTGAGAAGTCTTAATGCAGCATCCCCTAAGCTGGACGCATGGAAGTTTTTGTAACCGCAGCCTCTTAAATCCCAGTGACGTTTGGCATAGAGTTCTAAGTCAGTTACTTCCGGGATAACTAAGGCATACTGTGCCCGTTTACCTTGAAAGTGCGATCGCAAATCTCCGTCATCCGAGAAATAGAGATTAGTGTCACCACTGCCACCTCCCGGCTGACCAGTCATCATAGATAGAAGTGGCACTAAGTGGGGAAAGCTCAACTGATATGACAGGAGGCTTAGGCTTTGGAAAACCAAAAGACGGTAAACCAAGCGGCACAAGTTATCGGCAGTTCTTCGAGACAGTATTGGACGCTTGCGGGGCAGGGAACCAGGAAAAGGTGTATCGGCTGCTGGATGACAACGAAGACAAGCTGAATGATAGCTTTGCTCAACTGGTGCGCGAAGACGCTGAGGTGAAATTGAGCAGGTTGAACCCAAAACAACGAAGAATTCTGGCAGAAAAACTGTCGCGTTTTAGCTACTTCATTGGCGAGTTCCCTAGGGGCAACAGAGCCAGTAACATCGAGATTGCGATCACATGTCACGAGGTTTTAACTAAGTTTTTTTCCCGCAACACCCTCTCGAGGCAGTGGGCGGCACACCAAAATAGTTTGGGCATTCGCTATTGGCAGCGAATACGGGGCGATCGCGCAGAAAACCTGAAGTTGGCGATATCCTTCTATAAAGCGGTGTTGCGAGTTAGAACCCGTGAGGTATTTCTCGAAGATTGGGCAATGATCCAAATCAATCTGGGTAATGTCTACAACGAAAGAGGGCAGTTTTCCGAGGCGATCACTGCCTACAAAGCCGCCTTGGCAGTCCGCACCCGTGAGGCGTTTCCTGAAGATTGGGCAAGGACCCAAATCAATCTAGGGGTTACATACAATGCTAGTGGGCAACTGTCTGAGGCAATCACTGCCTTTCAAGCGTCCTTGGAAGTTCATACCCGTGAGGCGCTGCCCAAAAGCTGGGCGGGTATTCAAAACAATCTAGGCCTTGCCTACCGGGAAGCAGGGCAGAGCGAGCAAGCCATTCATTGTTTAAAATCTGCCTTGGCAGTCCGCACCCGTGAGGCGTTTCCTGAAAATTGGGCAATGACCCAATATAATCTGGCTACTGCCTACAGTGACCTTGGGCAGGTTGACGAAGCCATTACCTATTTCCGCTCATCTCTAGAAATTTTCCAGCCCACCGCCTTTCCCGTCAGATGCCTCAAAGCTGGACGAGATTTCGGTAAAACTGCCTTCAATGCCGGAAAGTGGGAAGAAGCCATCGAAGGCTACAAAGCTGCTATTGAAGCAGTAGAGACTAGCTGTAGTTGGGCAAGCAGCAACAAACGTCGGCAAGAGATTCTGGAAGAGGCAATGGATGTCTATACCCAGATCGTGCAAGCTTGCCTCAACAATCATCAGCCCGACTTGGCGATAGAATACGTCGAGCGCAGCAAAGCCCGCAACCTAGTCCAACTCTTTGCTGACACTGACAGTACACTCCACCCCAAAGGCGACCAAATTCGCCCACAGACTCGTCAACGATTGGAACGCCTGAAAGAGCAAATCGTAGACAAACAACAGCAACTCGACAACCTGGGTGAAGATGTCGGACTGAAAGCCAATACTCTGGGGAATACCTTCAGCGATGGAATTCTGGAAGCGCTAGAAACTCCCGAATCCTCAGACGCCCAACCCCCCACGGACAGCACTGAATCAGAGGATAGGCATAATTCTCCCAACCTCAACCAGATTTATGCCCAGCGATTGCGTGAGGAGTTGGATGATTTACAGGAAAAATTCGATGAAGTACTCGATGAAATCCTAGAATCAGACCCTGCCTATGCACTCACCCAAGCCGTTCAACCCATCCGTTTTCAGGAAATCCTCGACCAGTTAGAGGAACACACAGCCATCATCGAGTGGTACATCACTGACGAGCGATTTTTTACCTTTGTCATCACCCGCCACCATGAACCCTATGTGTGGCAATCTCACCCTGATGAATTGAGCGAGTTAAATCTTTGGCAGCAGGAGTATCTTGACGACTATCGACAGAAGAAATACAGCCAGTGGAGCAATCTTCTCACCTCCCGCCTCGAAGAACTCTCCAGAATTTTGCATCTAGATGAGATTCTCGACCACGTTCCAGAAGACTGCCAGCAACTCATTCTCATTCCCCATCGCTACCTGCACCTGTTCCCTCTCCATGCGTTGAACCTCGGTGAGGTCAATTGCCTACTTGACCGCTTCCCAGACGGCGTGCGCTATGCACCCAGTTGCCAACTGTTGCAACTCAGCAAAAAACGCTGCACCGAACCCCTCCAGACAACAGCATCCAAGCATCTGTTTGCCATCCAAAACCCCACCGAAGACTTAACCTTTGCCAACGTCGAAGTTGAAGCTATCCGGAGTTATTTCGAGCCAACCAATATCCTACCGACACAACAAGCCACCAAAACTGCCTGGAATCTAGCCAGTACGAAACAACAGTTACGCTTAGCCAACTTTATCCACTTTTCTTGTCACGGCTACTTTAACTTTGAATCTCCCCTGCGTTCTGCCCTCGTGCTGTCTGGTGCTAAAGTTTCTGGAACAGACCCACTAGAAGACGACAACACCCGCTATATCCAGTCACCCGAACAGGAAAGAATTGACCTGGAAAAATGCCTGCTGCTGGAGGATATTTTTGCTCTTGATTTGCGTCCCTGTAGTCTCGTTACGCTCTCCGCCTGCGAAACAGGTTTGAGTGACCCTAGAAGCCTCAGCGATGAATATATCAGCTTACCGAGTGGTTTCCTCGTAGCAGGCAGTCCCAGTGTTGTTGGTAGTCAATGGGCAGTTAGCGACCTCGCCACGGCATTTTTGATGATTAAATTCTATGAAAATCTGGTGGGAGAAGGTTTAGCAGAAACCCGTTCTCTTTCGTCTACTCAGGAAATTACAGTGGCAGTGGCACTCAATGAGGCTCAAAAATGGCTACGTGATGTGACCAAGCAGAAATTGGAGGAATGGGTAAGGCAAGGGAAGGTGCCTTTAACGCCAACTCGCAGAATAGCCGTTCTGGGGTGGTTGCGTAATATGGAAGCAGATGACCAACCTTTTGAGCCACCTCAATATTGGGCGGCTTTCTGTGCCATTGGACAGTAGGAATTTAACCATGTCAGATCACGCAAACAACGTCAAAGCTTTTATCTCGCTTTTGGATAACCAGCCTTCTCTGTTCGCTCAGCACCAAGATGACCTGAACCAGTTAAGCTATTCTTGCGGCGACGATATCGAAACCGTATCAGATGCGCTCGCGCTTTGGTGCAACTCCCACCCAAAAATCGAGGAGGAACTGATTACAGCCTACAGCCAACTACCTGAGACTAAATTCCAACCCTTGCTGGAACAAGTAAGACCATTTGGAGGCAAAGTTGAACCGTTGCAACCCAGCGATCAAAACGAAATGCTGGTAACAACACTAAAAAATAAGATGCGAAAAGTTCCACAATCTTCCGAGACTAACTCAGATTCTTCCCAAACAAATAACTCAGAATCCCAGTCAAATAGCTCTCCAAAAAATTGACTCAGAAACTTCAAAGCCCCCAGCTAACGTTATTTGCCTTTCATTTGCTGCATGAGATGACTCAAGACTTCCAAGAAGCAGCGAAGGAAGCTGACGTGCTGTGGCGTAAATGCGCTAGTTTAGGACAAGAACTGGGGATTTCACAGCTTAAAACTTTGCCAGAAATGCTCAAGACTGCTGACACAAGTCTCGCTAGTCAGCAGCCCTATGCAGAACTCTTGCAGCCACAGCGTGTTCTTTCCTTTCAGGCAGATTCTGGGTCAAATCATCCTTACCTAGCTGGTGAAGTTTATCCAGTACAGCTTCACGATACTTATGCTCTGGATTTGACGCTGCACTATGCTAACGCAGATACCGTTGTAGAGGTTAATGATTTAAGCCAACTCAATCCCAATGGGTGCTTGCTGCCGCGTCAAATTCACCCCTCTCTGGGGCAAACCTTAGTGCTTTTTGCTGAACCAACACAAATTCCCTGTGACTATAAAGCTTTAGCGGATGAGTGTGTTGAAGCGTTGCTTCAAGGTGTAGACTACCCTCCTTTAAATCTAAAATTTACCGCTAATGAACAACCGCCTTATCTTTCTTGCGTAGCGGAGGGTGAACTTTTTAGCAGCCCCATTTTTGAATATGAAGTGATTGGGGGTGTGCAAAGTCCTCTAGCACAATGTCATATTCTTGTATGGTTAAATGTTTATCCAGAAAAAACCTTCCCTCTGGCACAGAAAGCTGAGCCTTGGTTACTCCGATTACTGTGTTATCGCAGCAAAATTCTTTATGCCGTTCACGGCGCTCAAGTTTGTAGCGATCGCGCGAGAACACTCTACAATCAGTTAGAGAGAAAAACTCATGTTTTTGGCAATTTGTCAAGCAAATCTGCAAAGCAACTAGAGGAATTAAAAGTATTAGTTAATGATGCCCCACCGATAGCCTTTGAGTTTTCTCGTTATCTGCGTGACATCAAAGATCATGGCACGACAATCAATGCAAATGCCGAAAATTATGCAGCGAGTTTGGCAAAAATTCTTGCGTTGAGTCTGACTAGTGACGAGTTAGGATTTTGGCAGGATTTTTACGATCGCAAGTGCAAGCAGTTTCAGGAACAGATTCAAGTAGACCTGAAATATTACGAGCCAGGTATGAATTTGTTTGAGCAAATGATTACGACAATTCGAGCGAGGGTGGAGATTGAACAGGCACAACGCGATCGCTCTCTAGAAAGAACTGTCCAAATCCTAGCTATAGGTATAGGTGCAGGCGGACTCGTCGCTTCTAGTTCCGGTCAGATTGACAAACCCTTCTTACCAGCTTTTTCGACTAACACACCCCATCCCGTCATTCTTACCTTGTTATTGAGTTTGCTTGCTGCCTTCTTATTTGGAGGGGTGACTTGGTGTATCACCCGCCCCAAAAAGTAGCCTCTGCCGCCCTATTCGACCGTAACAGACTTGGCGAGGTTGCGAGGCTGGTCAACATCCAAGCCGCGACGTGCCGCAATATGATAAGCCAATAGTTGCAGCGGAATCACCGTCAGCACCGGGGAAAGCAACTCATCAACCGCCGGAACTGGCAATAAGTCATCAAAAATTTCAGCTGCCTCTTCTTCGTTCATCTGGGTGACGCCAATCAAGCGAGAATCTCGTGCTTTCGCTTCCTGGGCATTGGATAGGGATTTTTCGTAGACACGACCAGGCATAGCGATCGCAACTACTGGCACCTTAGCATCCAATAAAGCAATCGGCCCGTGCTTTAACTCCCCAGATGGATAACCTTCAGCATGAATATAGCTGATTTCCTTGAGTTTCAGCGCCCCTTCCAAAGCAATCGGGTAATTAATCCCCCGTCCTACAAAGATAAAGTCTGTAGTGTCAACAAACTGGTGGGCTAACTCCTCGATATAACGCTCTTGGCTTTCTAAAATCAATTCAATCTGCGCTGGTAGTTGCCGCAACCCGATGAGAATTTGCTCCATCTGCGTTGGAGATAGGGTTTGGCGACGATAGCCGATATCTAAAGCTAGGAAGTAAAACGCCATTAACTGAGCAACGAACGATTTAGTTGCCGCCACCCCAATTTCAATCCCGCCATGAGTGTCAATTAGATGAGGCACTACTTGAGCCAGAGAACTATCCATTCGATTCGTAATACCTAGCAATCGCGGTTCCCACCGGGGTGGCTGTCCGGTACGACGTTGTTTTGCCATCGTCAAGGCCGCCAAGGTATCAGCAGTTTCCCCAGATTGGGTAATGCCAATAGTCAGGGTGTTCGGAGTTACAGGCGGGGGCGCATAACGAAACTCTGAGGCATAGTGGACGATTGTTTGCACCCCAGCCACCTGTTCAAGCAGGTATTTCCCTACTAATCCAGCGTGCCAACTGGTGCCACAGGCAAGAATTTGAATTTGTTCTAAGTCTGTATACAGTTCTTCTGGTACACCTAAGTTGATTGGTGGCTGCGTTGAGTCAGCGTTCCAGTCACTATTGGTATAAAACTCTAAAGAAGTCCGCACCACTCCTGGCTGCTCGTAAATTTCCTTGAGCATGAAGTGGCGGAATCCCTGTTTTTCCACCAAAATTGGATTCCAATTTAGCGTGCGCGGGCTTTTCTTCAGGCGATCGCCAGCAAAGTTGTAAACCTCCACGCCCAACGGTGTCAGTCGCGCCAGTTCCCCATTTTCCAAGGGCAGTACGGCACGAGTATATTGCACGATGGCTGGTGTATCGGAGGCACAGAAAAACTCACCTTGACCAAACCCAATCACCAAGGGAGCTTGTTGCCGCGCCACAATCAGCTCGTCGGGATAGTCAGCAGAGACAACGGCGATCGCAAATGCCCCCTGTAGTTTATTAACAGCTTGCCGCACCGCTTCCAGGAAAGTTGAGAGGGTAAAAGAGCTAGAGGGATCTGAGGGACTAAGAGATAAAAATTGAGCGATGAGGTGGGGAATAACTTCTGTATCAGTATCAGAGCGAAACTCGTGCCCTTGCCGCTTGAGTTCTTCTCTTAACTCGCGATAGTTTTCAATAATTCCGTTTTGAACTACCGCTACTCGCCTAGCCGTATCTGTATGGGGATGGGCGTTGTACTCTTCTGGTTTGCCGTGAGTCGCCCAGCGAGTGTGCCCAATGCCGATTTGAGCCGGATTGTATTCCCGCTCTAGTTTTTCTCTCAGGTTGCGTAGTTTGCCCTTTGCCCGCACACGAGCAAGTTGACCTTCCCAAACAGTCGCCACACCGGCAGAATCGTAGCCCCGGTACTCTAGTTTCTCTAAACCTGACAGCAAAATTTCCGTAGCCGCTTGAGTGCCGATGTAGCCTACAATTCCGCACATGGGACCCGCTTCTCCTCAACGCACTATTATTTAACGTTTACTTGCACTCACCCTACTCGGCGATCGCAAGAACGTCAACCAATTTTAGATTTTAGATTTTAGATTTTAGATTGGCCCTACGGATGAATCCGAGGGCTTGTTCTCTCAATGGTGCCACGCTTTTTTCTTTCTTCACGGAGGAATTTGGGGGCAAGTGACCAAATATGCTTTCGGTCAAGAATCTTTAACCATAGCAGTCGCCATAATGGCTCTTAACAATCTACACCCCTCCCCAACCCTCCCCTTAGTAAGGGGAGGGTGCGCGAAGCGCGGGTGGGGTATTTCTGTACTTAACCAGCTTGTAATCTGCTGTAATTGCTAAAAGCTAATTGCTATATTGCGACCCATGACATATGCAAAAAAAGAGGGGGCAACCTGCTCCCTCTGCCATATTGGCTCTAATGATCGTTAAAAAAAGCACATCAGACAAGTAAATCGGTTTAAGAGCGCTTGCTATCGAGCTTTCCATTCCCCCAGTAGGAGAGAAATGCTAACCGATTTCTTAGTAAGACAGACCCATACTGCGAGTGGTTTCAGCGCCCAGGTAAACCCGGATGCTCAGAAAGTCTGTAGGGCAGGCAGTTTCACAGCGCTTGCAACCAACACAGTCTTCTGTCCGAGGTGAAGAGGCAATCTGACCGGCTTTGCAGCCATCCCAGGGAACCATTTCTAGGACGTCTGTGGGGCAAGCCCGTACACACTGGGTGCAGCCAATGCAGGTGTCGTAAATTTTGACGGTATGAGACATCTTAATAAATACTCCTTTCCGAGTGTTCTCTAGTTTTTGAGACTCTCTAATCCAGGCTTAGTTTACCGCAGGCATACAATCGAGTCTGCGAAACTCTACAGAACTTCAAAGTTTTTAATATGCGGGCTATAGTTTAGCGCCCAGCAAAAATGCCAGAAGAAGGCGGGTAAATTACCCTACCTTAATCCGGTTTCCCTCACCGGCGAAAGCTTACAGCTTCGGCATTATATAGATGTGTGAACTAAAGGCAAGATTTCAGTTGAACACCATTCAATTCAAGCGTTCAGTCACTGCAAATCGTAACGGAGGTCAAATACCTATGGCACTGATTCGTTGGCAACCCTTCCAGGAACTTGAAACCCTGCGTCGTCAAATGGATCAAATGTTTGACGACCTAGCGACACCAGATAGCCACTATAGCACGAACTGGAAGCCCGCAATTGAACTGCAAGACACGGAGGAAAATCTCATCCTTCGGGCAGAAATTCCTGGTGTAGAAGGCAAGGATATCGACATCCATGTTACTCGCGAAGCCGTCGCTCTTAGTGGCGAACATCGCTACGAAAACAAGGCTTCGGAACGCGGCTACTTCCGCTCAGAGTTCCGCTACGGCAAGTTCCAGCGCGTGATTTCTCTCCCGGTTGCGATTCAAAACGATCGAGTCAAAGCTGAATTCAATAACGGCATTCTGACGTTGACGCTACCCAAAGTAACTGAAGCCCGACGCACGGTAGTCAAAATCAACCTGGCAGACAACGCTGCTGCAACTCCAGAATTGACCGAAAAGCCTGCTGCTGAAGCTAACAACGGTAGTGCAACTAAGGCAGCTGAACCAGCACTTAGCTAGTCTGGGTTTACCTGTAAAGGCTACGGCTTCTTAAGCTAACAACATAACCGCTGAGTTGTCTAAATATGAGGCTCAGCGGTTATTTTTTTGGGAAATAGCGATCGCTCTGATGAGCAGTGGGTAGTTAAGCGTAATTCTTACCGCAGGCATTGTTCTCAGTCAAGCCAGGATGAGGATGCTTGGGGAAAGTGCGATCGCACTCCTCAAATATCCATCTGCTTGCCAGACGGTAAAGCAATGTCTCTTCTGGACAGATCAAACTGAGTTCTCTCCTGCCACCAAATCCCACAGCACATCAATTACATTCCCTACGCCTTCTGAATCCTGTTGCTGCTTAAGCCATTCGGCAACAGCAGGGGGAACATCACTGAAGATTTTGCCTAAGCGGTCCAACGCCCAGGCAGCACTGTAACGCACCTGAGAGTTATCATCTTTGAGCAGTTCCAAGAGTGCTAGCAGTACCGCCTGTGAGTTGTCGCCTAACTCGACCAACGCCGAGGCAGCGCTGTAACGCACGTCAGAGTTATCATCTTTGAGCAGTTCCAGGAGTGCTTGCAGTACCGTCTCTGAGTTGTCGCCTAACTCGACCAACACCGAGGCAGCACTGGAACGCACCTCAGAGTTATCATCTTTGAGCAGTTCCAGGAGTGCTTGCAGTACCGTCTCTGAGTTGTCGCCTAACTCGACCAACACCGAGGCAGCACTGGAACGCACCTCAGAGTTATCATCTTTGAGCAGTTCCAGGAGTGCTTGCAGTACCGTCTCTGAGTTGTCGCCTAACTCGACCAACACCGAGGCAGCACTGGAACGCACCTCAGAGTTATCATCTTTGAGCAGTTCCAGGAGTGCTTGCAGTACCGTCTCTGAGTTTTTGCCTAAGCTGCCCAGTCCCCAGGCAGCACTGGAACGCACCTCAGAGTCCTTATCTTTGAGCAGTTCCAGGAGTGCTAGCAGTACCGTCTCTGAGTTGTCGCCTAAGCTGACAAACGCCAAGGCAGCACTGGAACGCACCTGAGAGTCCTTATCTTTGAGCAGTTCCAGGAGTGCTAGCAGTACCGTCTCTGAGTTGTCGCATAACTCGACCAACGCTAAGGCAGCACTGGAACGCACCTGAGAGTCCTTATCTTTGAGCAGTTCCAGGAGTGCTAGCAGTACCGTCTCTGAGTTGTCGTCTAACTCGACCAACCCCCAGGCAGCACTGGAACG